>Ga0335081_10000170_pt1 | contig 128730 bp, 127 predicted proteins | sample Lox_Sample_35_FD_206713 | JGI IMG/M metagenome (GOLD analysis project Ga0335081, IMG submission 206713) | Soil microbial communities from Loxahatchee National Wildlife Refuge, Florida, United States - Lox_Sample_3.5 | ecosystem: Environmental > Terrestrial > Soil > Wetlands | place: USA...
GGCACAACGTACCATGGCAATGGCCTCCGTGGCTGGGTGTTGATGGTTCGAGCATTTCCATCAACCGTTATCACCCGAAACGGAGGCCCTTTCCAAAGATTATTTTGGACAGGTCTGTGTTGGGGAATGACGATTCTCACCGTTTCTCTGCAGAAAATTGGCCAACCTTCTGCGGAAAATTGTACGCGGTCACACGCGACCCTCGCGGTCGACCGAGCGCTCGAACAAATAGTTCGCGTCGAAGGACGAACCATCCGCGCCGTCGGAACAGTCATCCTTTTGTCCAGAGTGATTATCCCTTCGTCGGGGAAGCTCATCCCTCGGCTCGGAGTGGTCATCCCCCGGGGCGGTGAGATCATCCGTAGCTTCGGAACGTTCCTCTCCCACGCGGGGGAGCTGTTCCCTCGCTCGGGAACGTTGTTCCGTCGCGTCGGTACAGTGATCCCGGCCGCCGGTACAGGTATCCATCGCGCCGGTACAGTGATCCCGTAGTCAGGGACGCTGTTCCTTCTCTTCGGTACGCGTCGCCATGGTGGAGCAGCGCGACGACGCCGACCAAGCGTCGATGGAGGCCGTGCAAGCGGTCGTCAATGGCGTAAAATGCGATCCGAACTACGGTCCGGATCATCCGTTGCTGCAATCAATGGGCTACGTCCGGAAGAGCGCCCGCTGGTCGGGGTTGACCAGGAAGTCAAACGGGAACGGGGATGGAAATGGGAATGAAGCGCAAGCAACACCGACGGCAACCGCCGTCTGAGTCCGTAGGAGTAACACCACAAAGGCCGGGGTGAAGTAAGATTCGCCCCGGCCTTTTCTATTTCGTCAATTCTTCCCCTCTGACACTGTAGCCGAAGCGTGAGCTTCGGTCTTGGCCGTGATCGCCCTCGACTCCTCTTTGTCCTGCTAAACTTGCCTGCCCTGCCTGCGGTGCCTGCCCTGAGCCTGTTGAAGGGAGCGCAGTCGAACCGAGCCTGCCGAATGGGTCGAAGCATCTCTCTACTATGCCGATCGCTGCAAGTTTCCGCGCCAGCCTCTCGACCGCGGACCGCAGCCGTACTCTGTTACGAGTGGTGAGTCGAGCACGGCTGCTTAAGGTGACTCACTCGTCTGTCTTCGGTTTCCCGTACTTCTTCTTCGGCTTCTCTCGCACAATTACCGGATTCGCCGGCGAGACGAGCTCGGCTTCCAGCGGCTTGTCTTTCTTGAAGCGGCTCACGCCCATGACGCTGAAGCCAATCACGCGACCTTGCGCGTCCACCCGCTCCATGACGGAGTCGTGCCGGGTTTCCTGCATGCGGCCGGCGGCCTCGGCAAACTGGACTTCGAGGTAATCCGCTTCGGCATCGAACCAGATTTTTACTTTGTCGGCCATAAATCCTCTCCGGCTTTCGGTTTATCGGTCAGGTACGCCGTGACGACAAACGCATCCGTCGGCAGATACTTAACCACAACACACAGCCAAGCGCCACCCAGGACCGTCTGGGTATAAAACTCGTAAAATAACCGCACCGTTGCGTCCGAACGCGAGCGACGAACCATCTGCGGCTGGCGGAGGACTCGCTCGATCTCTGTCGCCATGCCGGCCATTTCAGGGTGTTCGAGAATGTGAGCCAACCGCTCGTCGGTGAGGCGAACGAGCCGGCCAAAGCAGTCGGTGAGAGCTTTCATGGATTGCGCTGCGGGTTTTTATCTCATCGATGATTCCAGCGTCGAGTCTTATCCGTCGTTAGCTACCGCTGGTGGTCAGCGGCTGACGTCCACCACGTAAGCCAGGCAGAGAAGCCCCGCGAAGGCCGGGGTGATGTGACGTTCGCCCCGGCCTTTTCTATTTCGTGGGTTTATTGCCGTTGGTTGTTCGGTAGGGACGCGCTGCGACGCGTCCGCAGTAACCACAACACACAGCCAAGCGCCACACTGCTACAAGTGGATAGTCGAGCCCGGCGATGTCATTCCGAGCCTTGCCCGCCGCAGCCTTGGCGGAGGCGAGTTATCGACGAATCCCTCGTCACATGCGCGGGAGCGATCATGATTAACCTGTCCCGAGTACTGAGTTGACCCCGGCGACTGAGTTGACCCCGGCGACCCCGCAACGTTCAACTTGCCACTGATCGCAAGACGCTTGCTCCAAAGACGGTCCACCAGTACGCTGCTCGCCATGAGCGCGTTCCCGGTCAGCCCTGAAAAGGAAACCCAGCTTGCGCAGCGTATGGCCGCGCTCGGCGTGCGCGAAGCCGACATCGACGAGACGTTTGTCCGCTCGGGCGGACACGGCGGCCAGAACGTCAACAAGACCTCTACCTGCGTCATGCTGCTCCATCGGCCCACACATCTTCAGGTCAAATGCCAGGCCACGCGCCAACAGGGACTCAACCGGTTCCTCGCCCGCCGGCTCCTGCTCGACAAGATCGAGGCGCTGCAAAAGGGTTACGTCGATGCCGAGCGCGCCCGCATCCAGAAGATCCGTCGGCAAAAACGACGCCGGAGCCGCCGCGCCAAACAGCGGATGCTCGATAACAAGAAGCATCACGCGAAGAAAAAAGAGTCCCGGCGATCAGTTGGATTAGAGTAGCCGCAGGCTTCAGCCTGCGTTCACGTACGGTGTACGGTACCGGTCTCCCGCCGTTGGAAGATGCTGAAATTCGAAACTCAAAATCCGAAACTCGAAACAAATCCGAATTCCAAATGCGGCAAACCAAGAAAGCATCGCGCGGCGGCCGTTTTTGACGATTGTTTTTTTGAATTTTCCCGATTGTTTCGGATTGCCGCCCTGACCCCTCGGCGTCTCGCGGACTCGGCTTCGAATTTCGAGATTCGGATTTAGCTGCGGCCCCGCGTCCCCGGTCTGGCGCATTGACCAGCAATCAACTACAATGCCGCCACGGTTATTATGATGTTCAAATGATTTCCAAACCGCGCATTCTTCGTCAGATCATTGAGGAATTGGGCCGCGCGCTGGAAACGCTGGCCGGCTCCGCCCGGGCCATGCACGCCGACGCCTCGAACGAACAGAACAAGGCCGAAGACCAATATGACACGCGCGGACTCGAAACGGCCTACATCGCCAGTTCGCAATCGCGTCAGGCCACGGAAATCGAGCAGGCGCTGGCGCAATACGTGTCGCTCAAGCTGCAGGAATTCACTGCCCAAACGCCCATCGATCTCACGGCGTTGGTCGAACTCGAATCGGACGGCGCTCGCACGTTCTACTTTCTCGGCCCGAAAAGCGGGGGCACGGAGATAAAAGTCGGCCGGCAGGAAATCCTCGTGATCACCCCCGAATCGCCGCTCGGCAGAGAACTGGTCGGCAAGAAAGCCGGCGACCGCATCAAACTCCAAACCCGCGGTCCGGCCCAGGAATTCCGCATTGTTTCGGTGCGGTAGTTTCCTACCTCGGTCGTCTGCGGGTCGAGTAAACCCCGCGACGTTCCGCGACCTTGTTCGCAGCTGGCAACCGGTCGGGATCGTGAGTATGCAGACCGGCCTCGAAACCTGCTCGCGCGAGCTTGCGCGACAAATCACGAAGTTCGCTGATCCGATAGATGATCTGCTGAGCCGGACTCATTGCAGGCTTGCGCTTTATTCGTTCTTTCATAAGAACTCGATCCCTGCTTCGAGGGCTAATGGTCCGGCTACCACTTCTTGAAGTAGAAGTCGTCTCGGGAGATGCCGAGGTCGTCGACGATATCTGCAATGATTCCCCGGGGCACGTCACCAGCATGGTAGGCGAAAGTGATCAATCGTTCGGGATGGAACGGGTTCGAATAGTGACGGTGGCTCCCGCTCGTGCGGACAAGATCACAGCCGATCTCCCGGAGGCGACGCTCCAACTGGCGGCAGTTGTAAGAGGGATACTTGCCCACGCCTAAACCGTCAGAACAAACTTGTCACGAAACGCGGGCGGAATGGGGCGGCCTGTCTCCAACAAGGCTTCCAGATGTGCCTTGGCTGCTTCCTGAAACCGCAGGATGGCTTCTCCACGGTCGCGTCCATGCGTGTGACAGCCCGGCAACAGTTTTGATTTGGCGATCCACACACCGTTTTCATCCTGCCGCACCTGAATTTTGGAGATCGGAACAATCATGACCTGCCCACAGTAACCGATGGCCGCAATGCGGTCAATGCTCCATGATCGGACGGCACCCACACCAATCTATTCCGAATCGCCCTTGGGCAAAGAACTCATCGACAAGAAAGCCGGCGACCGCATCAAACTCCAAACCCACGGCCCCGCTTAGGAATTCCGCATTCTTGCGGTCCGGTAGCCCTCACGCGGCGGGGAATTTTGATGTTGTGACCTGCCTCTTGCGACACATAATGGCCTCGTGACCAAGCTGTCTTCAAAAGTTGTGTTCCCAACGCCGAGATGGGAGGTCGATTCGCGGACGCCATGCCCATGCGGTAGTGGACTTCAGTTTCGCAAGTGTTGTCGTGACAACGAAGGTCTTGTGGGCAAAGGCCCCGAGCTACTACGTGCCAAGGACTACGAATCCGCAGAGCGCGCTTGGAGAGCCGAACTTACGCACTATGTCGGCTTAGTCGCTCGACACACGCTCCCTCTAGTTGGGCGTGGGGCTGGAGCACCCGCTGTGTTGGTTAAGATCGACATCGACGCACTCGATGAGATCGCAGATCGCCTTGCTTGGGCTCTCGATAAGCAGGGCAAGCGAGAGGCCATCGTTCATACCTTTGATCACTTGGCGAGAACAGTTCCACTGCCACTTTTGGACGAGCGAATGGCATACCTGAAATGCATCTGGCTGATTCATCGCCTTGATGACCCAGCGCTGGCCGACAAGATTCTCGCAAAGTGGCCATCCCATAAAGACATCCGGGACCTCCGTTTACTGCAGATGTACTGTGAGGTTCGCGGCGGATCAATTACTCCGAGCAAATGTATCGAACTGGTGAACAGGATACTCTCACTAGCTGACTCGTCGGCGGAAAAGTTGCAGTATTCGACAGTGAAGGCAATGATGACTGCCATTGTTGGTGAGTCTGATGAAGCGGAAAAGCTTCAAGCCGAAGCACTCGGGTCTTACTTGCCGGCAGTGGCCAATGCAACTAAGGATGGCGATTTGCACGCTTGCATCGTCTGTGCTCAAGCGCTGGCGTTTCAGGGGATGTTGAGTGGGGATTTGATGGCGTTCGAACGAGCATTGGGATTTCTCAACAAGATTGCACTAGAAGACCTCACCTCTCAAGGCGCTTCGGAAGTTCTATGCCAGAAGGGCCTGTTGCTTTTGCACAAGGGCGATATTCCCGACGCCATTGACTGCCTAACTCAAGCGCAAAATCAAAATCCAGGAGTCCTGCCGCTCATCTATCGAATGGAAGCGTTTGTAAGCGCGGACGATCTAGCAAGGGCGAAAATAGACTTGGAAGTCCTCGGGGCGATGGGCATTCCTGAAAACTGCAAGCTGGAGTTCTATCGAAGTGCTGCATCACTTAGCGTGAAGGCTGGGGATGCCGTCGCCGCGCGCAAGTTGGTGTCAGAACTTAAGGCGATCGAGTTGCCCCTCTTGTATTTCCGCACCCAACGAGACGAACTCTGCATAACGCTATTGGAGTTTATAGACCAGCAACAGAGCCAATCGGGGAAGACACCAGCACCCTCAAAGATCCGAGGATTCCTAGAAAGGATTCGGGTAGTTTCGGAGTACTTCGAACTCAAGCCCAATTTGTTCGGCCTCGGGATTAACATGAACAGACTTCTGGAAACGAAGAAGAAAACAAGCCTCTGAATGCACACCTCAGCAAAGCGACCCGAATCCTAGCATTGAAACAAGGCGGTTGTGGATGTCCCTCGACGGGGCAAGGATAAGCAAATGAAACTGATGTTATTCCTCGGATCAGGCATTTCCGTCCCGTCTGGGCTGCCAAGGGCTAAAGAGATAACTGATTCCTTGCTCAATGAATCCTGGCACCTAGACGAAATATCATTTCGTCCGGGCCCACCAAGGGACCATCGAGATCCAACGCTCGACCTCCAATGCTTCCTGAAATCCCTCAAGGCCTATGCCGATGGCTATTATGCATTGAGAGGCGGTCAAGAAGCCAATTATGAGGATATCTATTATCTCGTCCAACAACTACGGGATGACGAGCAGGGTCGAATCCTCAATCCAGCCATTCTTGATTTCTTGACGGGGATCAAAGCTAAGACGGAGGTGATGTCTGAGAGAATCCCGAGAAACAACCCCAATCACAGTTCATTTCTAAACATGCTGATAGGAACCTGCACTCTCATCCAGTGCGTAGTCGAACAGAAACTCTCGACGCCAAGAGAGATCAAAGGATTAGGACTTGTAGAAGCGTTGGCGTCATCACCAGACATCGAGCGTCTCGATATTTGCACGCTCAATCATGATGTGTTGGTCGAGCGGTTTCTGACGGAGCACGCTTCGGCAGCACAGATAGATGTTACCGATGGCTTCGGCCAAGCGGTTGGCCGTAGTACCGTTAGGCGCTTCGATCCAAGGCTTCTTGAAAGCGATACAAAGGTGCGGGTCTTCAAACTCCATGGTTCGATCGATTGGTTCATGTTCGCCGATACTGAAGGTCCGTTTTGTGGAATTCCCACGAACGGGGACCCACATCGCTGGCAAAATGAAAAAGGGGAGCGATTACAAAATGTCTTTGGCGGGCCCGTTGTTTTGGCTGGTACATACAATAAGATTATCAATTACGGCTTTGGTATCATCGCCGAAATGCATTTCTGGTTTCACAGGTTGTTGAAAGAACATGACACGATTGCCATGTGTGGTTATGGCTGGAACGATCTCGGAGTTAATATGCGGCTAACCGAATGGTTTAATCCTCGTGCGAAAACACGGCTCTGCCTGATGCATGAAAGTCCCGAAGAGGTTCGGCAAAATCCAAGGAGTCTTATGGAAAAAATCTACAATGACCTTGTCAGCAGCCGCCGACTGATTCCGATCAAGAAGTGGATGGACCGCGTTACCATGCAAGAACTGCTGGACTCGATTCCGGCTTCAAATTGACTGGTGTCGGCTCCAGTCCTGTGTTGACGCCGACGCATGATGACGGGAACTTCCATTAACACAACAACCCGGCCGTTGCTGGAGTGGTTGCCGAAGAAATATCCAGACACGCCGCAGAACCGGCTCGTGACCGTTGCTCGATGACATTTACTGAGGTTTACTTGGGCAGAGTCACCATCGACGATTTCAGAAGGAACCCGCGTGGGGAATTGGGGACACGAACTGCCACACTCCATCGCGACGGCATCAAGAAACTCCGGGAGAACTGGATCTACCGACTCTGAGGTTTCCCGTTGGGGTGGAATCGTGCAAGCTTGGGGATGGCCTTGCACGCCATCTCAAAATAGTATGGGTCTTTCTCAACCCCAATACTGTCATACCCAACCGCTTCCGCAGCGGCCAAGGTGGACCCTGCGCCGGCAAATGGGTCCAACACCACCCCTTCACCCAAAGGCAATAACGCCCGAACAACCTGACGAAGAAAGGCCTGAGGTTTAAGGCTGGGGTGAGGGGCGAGCGATCGTTCGTTCTTTCGTGTCGGGGACGACGGAATGACGTCGCCAAACGGTCGATCTGTGGTGGGACGCCGCAGGCCGCCTGTTTTCCATTTTCTCAGATTGTCTTGCGCCCGACCTTCCAATGGTCGGCGATACACGAGCCATGGCTCCCACATCGAACGCGGCATCACACTCACTTCCCGAAACTCCTTGTGCGCTGCTTTGGGCCGGTCGCCACCGCGCATGGTCATCACCAACCTGATAATCTCACCCCGACGTTCAAAACCTGCGTCAGCCAGCGAGCCGGCCACGATGTAAGACAAGAGTGGATTGGACGCGACGATGACATGCGCCCCGGGCACCAGCTTCGGCAACAGGAGCCGCGCCCATACGAAAAAGAAACCGCGCAGTTCCTCGAGTTGTTGAGCAGTCAGCGTCGTGAATCGAGGAAGAGGAGATCTGACGTGACCATCAAAGGATGGCGGGATACGCCACACTCCCCCCTTGCCATTCCTGAGTTTGGCCTGTTGTTCCGGGGTGTATTCATGCAACCCGTACGGAGGATCAGTGAGGACAGCGTGAAACGCATCATCTTTCTGTTGTTCCAGCCAATCAAAACAATCAGCGTGAACGAGTTGAGCGTTCCCAATGCGCATCGGAGGTTGCCAAGCTTCTGCTTCCACCAGGGTCCGTTGAACTCCAAGCGCCGCCACGCGTCGCACACTGTATACGCCCCGATTTTCACGAACAAAGGACTGAGGTGTGTTCAGACGGAGGTAGGAACGAACCGACGAGGTAGGCGTTGGCCCAATGACTTGAGAGACTCGCTCCTGAATTTGCTGGACTGAGAGAGGTTTTGAGCTAAGCGACAACACCCGCAGGATCGCATCACGAACGCGTCCGGGTGCGTACTTCGCTTGCTGTTTACTCATCGAGCGAATAGTAGACGTCTGGACGTCCTATGTCAAGGCAACCTCGCATCCGAGTGAATGACCGCTCCCATGGCGTGCGATTGGCCGGGGGCGATGGTAACGGCCTGCTCGCGGACGTTGCAGGTCTCGATGCACAGCATCGCGGGCCACTCGTCGTCGCCGAAATCGGGCATCGCCTTCGCCTTGGCAATCCACGGGTTCCACACCACTGTCGCATCCGACCCTGTTTTCTCCACCACCAACCGCCGCTGCCAACCGGGGTCGTCGACGACGCACGTCGAACGCGTATTCAAATAAATCCGATCCGTCTCGGCCGTGATGCGAATGGGAGCAGGGCCTTCGGTCTCCGTGTGCGGGGTCCCCACGCGGTCCGAATAGGTCGTGCCCGCCAGCCCTTCGATGCTCACCTCCCGCACGTCGCTGACCGCCAAATACGTGTGCAACGCTTCCTCGATGCGAATCGGCCGGCTGGATGCGTTCCGCACCCGCAACTCCAAGCCGAGCGCTGTGCCGACTTTTACCCGGTAATTCAGTTCAAAATCTCCGTCCCACTGTTCGCGCGCGGCGGCGTTCGACACAAATCGGAAGTTGATCTCGGCCGTTCCATCGCTCGCCATCTCCGCCCGCGTGAGTTCCCATTCCACCAGCCGCGCGAACCCGTGCGCCGGGCCTGGCCGCCCGTCCTGTCGTGGACCGAACCACGGGAAACAAATCGGCACGCCGCCCCGAATCGGTTTCCCCGGCTCGAACATGCTCTTCGCGCTCATGAACAACAATGGCTTCTGTCCGCGCGGCTGAAAGCGGGTGACGTGCGCCCCGTGCAGATAGATCTCCGCCTCTGCCGACGGCGTGTTGACCAGCACCCGCCGCAGCCCACCTCGTCCCGACTCAATCCGAACCGTATCTGGTAGCTTCATGATGGCATGCTACTCGGAATGCCAACTTGCCGCCAAGAACGAATCCCGGCGTTCGGTCGGGCTGGAGTAGCCGCAGGCTTCAGCCTGCGATGAATAGCCACCGCGCACCCATGAAGGGTGCGGCTACAGAATCGCGCGCACCGCTACGAGACGGAGTCCAACGCGCCCAACCGCTCGGCGGCCTGCTCCCAATCCACGTTCCCGCGCGCCAAGTCTTCGACAACGGAACTCAACTCGCGATTAACGGCCACCGCCCGGCCCGGTTTCTGGTAGGTCTCGGGATTCTCCAGTTCGGCGGTAAACTCCTTTTGCAGTTGCTCCAGCCGGGCGATTTCTTTTTCGAGTTCGCGCACGGCGTGTTGCAGGGCTTGTCGTTCGCGGGAGCGCGCCTGACGCGCTTCGGCTTCAAACCGTTTCTGCTCGCGGGCCTTCGCGCGTGGCGAATCGGTGGCCGGGGCAGCGGTGGCCATGGTAGGGCCGCGCTGCTGCGCGGCCCTACCAAACCGGCCCAGGTCCCACCACTCGGCTGAATTGGTGGTGGCATCCAGAGGCGCCCAAAGCCTGCGCCTACGCAGCCATTCCGATTGACCTTCGGTGGCTGAAGTTTCATCTTGTCTTGCACGGTTTCGACACGATGCCCCTGTCCAATCCACAGATCCGGCAGTTGAAAGCGCTGGCGCAACGGCTTGAACCCGTCGTGTACGTCGGCAAAGCGGGCGTGACCGACGCGTTGCTGGCCAGCGTCGAACAGGCGTTGACCGACCACGAACTCATCAAAATCAAGTTCACCGCGTTCAAAGAGGAGAAGGAAGCTCTCGCCACCGAGATCGCGGCGCGCTCGCACAGTGAACTGGTCTGGATCGTCGGGCACGTGGCGGTGTTGTATCGTGAGCGGCCGGACGCGCAAAGCAAATCCGAAACTCGAAATCCGAAATCCGAAACAAACTCGAATACTTAACCACGGCGAACAGTTCTGTCCGAACCATTGCCCCGTTTGAATTTGCCTTCATTGTTTCGAGTTTCGTGTTTCGAATTTCGAGTTTAAGGTTGTGCTTACATGAGTTCACGGCAGGTCATTGTGGTCGGCGGCGGCGCGGCGGGCTTTTTTGCGGCCATCACCTGCGCCGAAGCGCGACCGGGCACTGAGGTGACGATCTTGGAGAAGTCAGCGGAGTTTCTTTCCAAAGTCCGGATTTCGGGCGGCGGACGCTGCAATGTGACGCATGCCTGCTTCGATCCGCGGGATTTTGCCACGAGATTCCCCCGCGGCGAACAGGAGTTGATCGGGCCATTCCAACGATTCCAGGCGCGCGACACGGTCGACTGGTTCAAAGCCCGGGGTGTGAAGCTCAACGCCGAGTGCGATGGACGGATGTTCCCGCTCAGCAACTCGTCGCAAACGATCATCGATTGCCTGGTCGGCGCGGCCAAAGGGGCCGGCGTAAAACTTCGCGCCGATTGTGGTGTGGATGAGGTGATACGGCTTGCGGATGATCGATTTAAGCTGACGCTATCAGGGCGCTCTCCTCTCCCCCGAACGGATCCGGGGGAGAGGATCAAGGCGAGGGGGCCGGCCGATGAGAACGAAACGACACACCCTCACCCTGACCCTCTCCCTTCGGGGAAGGGAGAGGGGACCACCGGAGTCGAAACGCTGTTCTGCGATCGGCTGTTGTTGGCGACCGGCGGCTGCCGCACGGCGAAGGGCGGTCAGTTGGCGGTCTCGCTCGGACACACGTTGGAGCCGCCCGTGCCGTCATTGTTCACGTTCCACTTGGAAACGCCGTGGCTGCGCGAACTGGCCGGGGTCTCGGTCGAATCGGTGGACGCATCGGTACCGGGCACGGGGTTGCGCGAGCGCGGGGCGCTGCTGGTCACCCACACGGGGTTGAGCGGCCCGGTGATCCTCCGGCTCTCGGCGTGGGGAGCGCGTGAGTTATATGATCTCGATTACCGATTTCCGCTGCATCTGCAGTGGCTGCCGAAACTCAGTGAGGAAGAGATTGCGACCGAACTGCAGTGGCGCCGCAGCCAGCAGCCCGCACGCCTTGTCGTGAACGCGCCAGTCCCGCCGTTGCCGGCCCGGCTGTGGGAACAATTGGTCATCGCCGCGGGAGTGAAGCGGGACACGCGTTGGGGCGTGCTCACGCGGTCGGCCCAGCACAGTCTGCTCCAGCAATTGATCCGCACGGAATTGCCCGTGACCGGCAAGAGCCTGAACAAGGAGGAATTTGTTACCTGTGGCGGCGTGCGGTTGAGCGAGGTGAACTTCCGGACCATGCAAAGCCGGCTCTGTCCAGGCCTCTACTTCGCCGGTGAACTGCTCGACGTGGATGGCGTCACGGGCGGGTTCAATTTCCAGGCCGCCTGGACCACCGGCTGGATTGCCGGCACTGCCATGGCCGCGTAGTATTGATCGACACGCACTCATGCCACCTGGAGATTCCACCAAAGACCAACCGCGGCCACTCTTGGAGTGGTTGTTGGAGAAACATCCGGACACGCCGAGGAAACGGGCCAAACAATGGATCGCGGCCGGCCGGGTCAGCGTCAACGGCGTCGTCATCCGCCGACCCAATCAACCGATTTCCAGTCCACCAGTCACCTTGACGTTACTTGACCGCCGTGCCACGGCACTGGATTGCGGGCCGGCCGGCTGGCAGATTCATCCGCGGGTCACCCTGCTCTACCTCGACGCCGCGCTCGCCGTCGTCAACAAAGGGCCCGGTCTGCTCTCGGTACCGGCGGAGCCCGACGATCTTTCGGCGTTGAGCATCCTTGCCGATTTTCTGGCCGGCAAACTCCGGGCACACGACCGCGGAATTGCCGGCCGATCCTTGCCGCCGGTGTATCGCCGCCTTGAACCATTGCCCGTCCACCGGCTCGACCAGTACACCAGCGGTGTTTTCTGCATGGCGATGAACCCGGCCGCACGCCAGCAGTTGATCGACCAGTTGAAAGCACACACGATGCAACGGGAATACGTCGCGTACGTCGAAGGCCGGCCACCGTCACCTAACGGCACGTGGCGAAATTGGTTGAAACTCAGCGATGACGAACTCCGCCAGTTCGTTATCTCCGCGGCGCCAGCCAAGAACCCTCATGCCGAAGTCATGGAGGCAATCACGCACTACGAAGTGATTGCGGAATTCCCGCAAGGTCCCGGCCGAGGCGCCATCACCAAGCTGCGGCTCCGGCTCGAGACGGGCCGGAAACATCAGATCCGGGCCCAAGCCGCCCATGCGGGGCTCCCATTGGTCGGCGACCGGACCTATCACCCCAAGTATCACGGCGCCGCCCCGAAAGGCCGGCGGATCGATTTCCCACGTCAGGCGCTGCACGCGTTGACCTTGACTTTGGAACACCCGGACAAACCCGGGACGCGGATGACGTGGACCGCCGCGTTGCCGAAAGACCTTCAGCTGCTGGAAGCCGCGTTGAGGCGTGCGGCTACACGACCGACTTCCCAGACGCACCCGTAAAGGGTGCGGCCGCAGAACCGGGCATGTAGCCGCAGGCTTTACGCCTGCGCAATCGGGTTCGTCGAGGTCCACAAGGCAGAACGCACCCCTAAAGGGTGCGGCTAACGACGGAGCCCTACCTGACCGACCGGTACTGCTGGACGGCCTGTTGGAACTGCTCCTTGTCAGCCAGCGGCAGCGTCACGGCACAATTCGTGAGATTGTTTTTGCTGAGGATGAAGCATCTCTCCCGGCTCACCATGATGCCAACGAGCCGGCCATCCGCCGTTACCACGTAATCACCCACGTCGGCCCGATTGGCCGGGTTCTCAAACCACGCGGCCACACCCCGAAGCTGGCGTTTGACCACCAGATAGCGCGCGTCGGACAAATCAGGCGACGTGTCGGCCTCAAAACTCAAACCCGCGGCGGTGCTCTTGAAAACGTGCAGCTTGCGCTGGTCGGTTTGCAGAACTGCGTCGGGCCCGGCCAACTCCATCGCCGTCAGTCCCGGCGCGGGACGATCCACTTCGATGACGATGACGTGCGGGTCGGCACGCACCGCGCACGCCGACGCCGTCAGCGGGCTCGACCACGGAGGATCGCCGGCTCGGGTGACGGTGTATTTGAGTTCGGTGAGTTCGCCATCGTCCGCAATTCCCCACCACGCCAAGCCTAACGTCTGAGAATTGGCCACGATGAACGAACGTCCGTCGACGTTGACCACGGGCGGATACGCCGTCGACCGGAACCTCGACGTGGTGCTGTCGCGCGCGTCGCGCCTCGCGATGGCCGTCACCAACTCGAGCCGCGCTCCCTTGACCGCTTTGAACGGGCCGGGGCCGTGCGCTTTGATGGACTCAATCTGTTCGCCCAGTTTCGCCGTCTGCTGACGCAACGCCTCCTGGCCGGCTTCGATCGTGGTCAGGCTCTGGCCAATCTGCTCGCCCTGCCCGCCCTTGATCAACGTGTCGAGACGCGCCTGCAGGTCCTGCTGTCCCTTGGCCACGTTGGCAACGACCTGCATGAGCTGCGCCTTCTCGTCGGCATTCAAACCCGTCTGCAGGTCTTTGACGTTGTCGGCCAAGGCGGCGAGGTATTGCTGGATCGCCTGCTGTTGCTCGCCAACCCCGGCTACGTTCTTCTGGACGGTTGCGGGCAGCGTCCGCGCGAACGCATCGAGCCGGGTCAAGGTCGAGCTCATTTCCTGCTCGCCGTGCGCCATATCAGTCAGTTGGGCTTCCATCCGGGCCTGTGACGCGGCCACTTCCCCGCTCAAGGTGTTGATGGTCGCCTGCTGGCTCGCCACCGTTTGGCCCAACTGCTCCGCGTGCCGCGCCAGTTCGGCCCGTTCTTGCTGGAGCTTGGTCTGCTGGGCCTGTAAATCGGTGAATTCAGTCTGGAGTTTGGCCAGGTTCTCTTTGGCGGCCTCGCCCTCCTGCTGCAGTTCCTCCCGCTCGGCACTGACCCGCGTCAGTTGCGTCTCCACGTTGGACAATGCCTGCTCCGTCTGCGCCTTGGCTTGTTCGACCCGGGCCTTTTCTTTCGACAACACCTTGAGATTCGCCTCGCGCGCGGCGAGCGTGGCACTGGTCTCATTCAGCTGGGCACGGAGTTGCTCTTTCTCCGCCGTCTCGGCTTTGAGTTGGGCCAGGAGCGTTTGCTGTTCGTAATCGCGATTCCACTCATCCTGTTGGGCCTGGATGGCCGCCGGCGAGAATTCCTCATGCACCGGGGGCGGTGCGGAGGTCGCGTACCGGGTCTGCTCGCCGCCGGTGCCAATCACGAACAGCAACAGCGAGCACACCAGAAAATCGAGCATCACAATCAGGATGGACGTCTTCACGATGCGCGCCGGTTATTTGGCCTGAATGAGGCGCTCCTTCAGGGGATAGACGTAGCGGATCCGCAGCGATACCGCCGACAGAATGCCGACGACCGTGGACGTGTACGCAAACAGCCGGCTCATACCGGCGTTCAACGCGATCAGGATGAGCGCGATGACCGTCAGCGCCAACCCGGTAAACAACGGCAGATCGAGAAAGATGTCGAGGTTCTCCAGCCGTTTCAGGCGCAGCGCCGGCGTCTCGCTCTCACCGTCTTCGACGACGCGGATCTTGCCTCTGACGAAGAACCACACGACCACGTGGACAACCAACGACAGGAGCACGACCGTTCCGGATAAGAACGCGTTCTCGGTCACGTCGGCCATGGCCGCCCCGGGAGCTTCGCCTCCCACGGCGGCGACTGCGGGCGGTTGCACCGCCGGCCGCGTGGCCAGCGACAGCAAATAAATCAAGATGCTCAATACCAGGCCCACCGCCAGCGCCGACAAGAGATAGTGGACCGCTCCGGGCGCGGCGATCGGCCCGCCGGGACGGGCGATCAGTTTCTCCAAATATCGCCCGGGAATCACGACCAGCACCAGCAGACCGCACAGGACCATGATGACCAGGTATTTCACCGCCGCCACGCCGGCGCCATACTGGAACCGGAGCGCCTGGTACTTCTCCTGCAAGGATTCGAGCGCCGAGGGCCGCGATTTCGTGGCCGGAACCAAGCCCTGCGGCATGAACGTGGGATTGGCGACCACGAACTTCAAACCCGCCGTTCCCTTGGCAACGGCGGCATACAACGCGTCCAGCCCTTTCGGCCCCTGCTGCATGATGTGATCCAGACACGCGGATACCGTCGGCCGTCCGTCGTAGGCCGCGAGCGACAAGACCTGGCCGAGGTGCCTCGCCATCGCCGGCGACATCGACGCCATCTTCGTCAGCACCTTCAGTTGGTCGGTGCTGTCGGCCTGTTGCAAGATCGTCTCAAACTCACCCCAGGTGCGGCAGCGCTTGGCCAACTCGAACAGCGGCATGAAGTTGTCCTTGAACTTCTCCACCGCCAGCGCCGATTTCGGGTCGGTTTGCATCAACCCCAACACTTGCTGCAATTGTTTGGTGAGCGACTCGTTGATCGCGCCGGCGCGGCGGGCCGCCTTCGCCAACGTAATCGCGCCTTCGGCGGGCGGGAATACGCTGGTCATGCCGCGGATGTCATTCAGAGCCGCAGTGAAATCGTCCTGGCTTCCATCGAAGCTGCCCTGCCGGGCCAGTTCGGCAATCTCCCCGTACAACGCGGCGTCGGCCAACGTGTTGCCCGCGAGACTGTCAAACGAACTTTCGTTGGCGAGCGCCGCCGCCCACCCCGACGCCTTGAGCCGGAACACCGGCGAGGTTTCGGTCCCGAGTTGCGCGAAGATCTTCTGACGGGCCGCGACAGCCGCTTCCTTCTCCGGCAGATTGTTTTCGACGATGTAGTCCAGCAGCAACAGGGCGGACTCGGTCCGTCCCACGGCCCATTCGGCCTCCACGATGTTGCGAATGCTCACGTCAGGTAGGCGCTGGAACTTCGCGGCGGGAGAATCCTGAGGCAGATCAGCCAATTGGACGACCACGACCAATGCTCCGAAGAGAATCAGCCCCCACACTACTTTCACAATCTTCATACGACACCTCGGTTGATAGTCTATCTTGCCCCCTCGAATCGAGAGCCGCAATCGCGCCTCCTTGTTGCGCGAGCCGCCATCTGATTATTCACGTTCCCCGCTGGGGAAGCAATGTTATTCGACACCGCCACGGGAAATTTGTTTCGACATCAGCATCGGATGGCGACAGCCCCGGAGGGCCCGACCGGGATGCATGGTCTAGCAGGCTTGGGTGGGGAGCGTTCGTCGGGCCGCCGGGGCCTTGTGCAGCACCCCGAGTGGCCGCAAGGGCGGCCGATGACCTGGTTTTGCCGGCGATGGCACAGGCGATTTGCCCAGCAAATGTCCCGCGCGCTCGTTGATCTCTGCCAGGTATCGTTTCCACCCCAAACGCGCCGCCTTGCCGTGCACTTTCAGGCGCATGGCATAAAGTTCCCTGAAGATCACGGGCTGCGGCAGGGTCAGGTTCGGCCGCGCTCTCATAGGCTCATGGCCACTTCCGGGGTGTGGACGCGGATGGGCGGCAGCCCGAGCCGCGCGTTGACCTCACAAATCCGCGCCACGCGGTAAATGTTGGCAATGGACCGCGCGTTCCAACTGAGCACAATATCCAGCTCGTGACAAACGGCGATCGCCACGTGCAGGAGATCACACTTGAATTCCGGGGGAGCGACCCCAGCCGCGAGGTAGCGGTCCGTCAACCGCAGGGCTTCGGGTGGGGCCTCCAGCATGATCAGCGGCAACCTCTGCAATTGGCTGATAAGCGTGGCAGCCACCGACGGGGGCGCATGGGCAATCTCTTCCTCCAGCAACGAGGAGACGTGGACTCTGTCGTCGCTCTGCTCGATCCATTTCAGGAATATCTTCGTGACCGCACGCCGATGCGGCGCGTCATCGGCAAACAACAACAACGGTACGGTCGTCTCCATGTAAAGCTTCATCCGATCCCTCCCCGTCGCACAGACCGGAAACTGCGACACCGCCGCGCTAATATCTCCATGTTCGCCGCGAAGTCAATTTGAGCCACCCGCCGGTCCCGCCCCCGGCCCAAATTGACGGACCCGCACCGATTTGATACCGTCGGCTCGTGGCCGACACCCTTGTCATCAACGAAATCTTTCACAGTATCCAGGGCGAGTCCTCGCAGGCGGGGTTGCCCTGCGTATTTGTGCGGCTGACAGCCTGCCATCTTCGCTGCACCTGGTGCGACACGACGTACTCGTTCCACGAAGGCCGGCCCATGAAGGTCAGCGACGTGATCGTGAAGGTGTTGGAATACAATTGTCCACTCGTCGAAATCACCGGCGGCGAACCGCTGTTGCAGCCGAATGTGTTTCCGCTGATGACGCGCCTCTGCGATCTCGGCAAGAGAGTGCTGCTGGAAACGAGCGGCGCGGTCGACGTGTCCGGAGTCGACCCGCGCGTCGTCAAGATCATGGACCTCAAATGCCCCGGCAGCGGCGAGTGCGACAAAAACCTCTACGAAAACATCCGTCACCTCGACAAGAGAGACGAGGTCAAGTTCGTCATCGCCGACCGCGCCGACTACGATTGGGCGAAGCGCGCGCTGGCCGAACATCAATTGGCGACCGTGTGCACCGTCTTGTTCTCGCCCGTGTGGGACAAGCTGCCGCTCAAAACGCTTGCCGAATGGATTCTGGCCGATAGACTCCCCGTCCGGATGCAAACGCAATGGCACAAATACATCTGGGGTACGGACGCCCGTGGCGTCTAGCGTGTCCGCATGAACCGTCTCCCGTCTTCCATCAACCACTAACCATCACCCATTTCTGATTTCCTCCCATGTCCCTGCGCGTCATCGTCAAACCGGAACAGATTGAGAACTGGATCGCCGAGCGCCACGGCACGCCTGCCCGGCGCCGCGGGACGGACACGGACCTGAGCATTTTGTTCGATGAACCCCAGGCCGACTACGAGCCGATCACGGTCGACGAATTCGTCGAGGCGATGCGATTTCACCACTTCGTCTTGCTCGTCGACCAGGAGCCGGGGAAGACCTTTTGCAGGATCTATCAGCATTCGTGATTTGTCATTCTGAGCGAAGCGAAGAATCTCTCTCACGATGCGAGATTTTTCGCTACGCTCAGGGTGACACGAAATGGATGATTGGCTTCCGCTGTTGAAGACCCGGATCCCCGGGCCGCGGTCGCGCGCGCTCGCCCGGCAACTGCATCTCCACGAATCGCGCAACATCACGTACGTCTCGCGCAACTGGCCCATCTTCTGGCAACGCGCCGCCGGGGCAAACGTATGGGACGTCGACGGCAACCGCTATCTTGATCTCACGGCTGGATTCGGTGTCGCCAGCGTCGGCCACAACAATCCTCGCGTGGTTGCGGCGGTTCAGGCCCAAGCCAAGCAACTCATGCACGCGATGGGCGATGTCCACCCGAACGAATTGAAGGTCCGGCTCGCTCGCGAACTTGTTTCCGTTACGTTCGGCCGGTGGTGTCGACGCGTCTCGGCCAGGCGCGGACCGACCTCGCCGGCCCGGGTCATCTTCGCGAACTCCGGCGCGGAAGCCGTCGAGGCCGCGCTCAAGACCGCGGCGATTCATACCAACCGTCCCGGCGTGATCGCCTTCGAGGGCGCCTATCACGGCCTCACCTACGGCGCGCTCGATGCCACCTGGCGGGCCGATTTCCGCCGCCCGTTCTCGAAACAACTCGGCCATTTCACCGCGCACGTGCCGTTTGGTTGCCTGCCCGAGGTGACGCGCATCGACGACTACGGCGCGGTCATCGTGGAACCGATTCAGGGACGCGGAGGCATCGTTGTTCCGCCCGACGATTTCCTGCCGAGCTTGCGCAAGTTCTGCGATCGCCATCGTTTGGTGCTCATCTTCGACGAGGTGTACTCGGGCTTTTGCCGGACAGGGCGTTGGTTCGCCTGCGAACATTGGGGCGTCGTCCCCGACCTCGTCTGCGTCGGCAAAGGCATGACCGGCGGTTTTCCCATCGCGGCGTGTATCGGTCGCGCCCAGGTGATGGACAGTTGGCCCAAATCGGATGGCGAAGCGATTCACACCAGCACCTTTCTCGGTAATCCACTCGGCTGCGCCGCGTCATTGGCCGCCGTCGCCGAAATGAAACGGTTGCGGCTGGCCGACCGCGCCAACGTGCTCGGCCGCCATTTCTCGCACGCGGCGGCCCGCCTCGGAACAATCCGCGGCAAAGGCCTCATGTTGGGACTCGAAATCCGTGATGCGTCGCATGCGTGCGAACGATTGCTTCGCCGCGGCATCATTGCCATCCCCGAAGGCCCTCAAAGCGAGGTCTTGGGAATCACACCGCCCCTCGTGATTACCAAGCGGCAACTGGACTACTGCCTGGCCGGTGTGGCAAAGGTTCTTTCAACTCGTTGACAATTCTGCCGGAAGGACGCATTCTTGGCGCGCTGTTTGCGGTAAACCAGCACGAACGTTTACAGGTGACACATGGATCAAACCGCTCTCAAACTCCAGCACCGCGTGCTCGCCCTGATGGCCCGCGGCGTGGCCCAGCCCGCATCCGAGGACGAATTCAACGGGCTGGCCTGCGCCGTCTTCGAGTTCCAGTACGAACGGTGCGGCGTCTACCGCGCCTACTGTGAACAGCAGAAATGCGTTCCCGAGACGGTCTCGCACTGGAAACAAATCCCCGCCGTGCCGGCGAGCGCCTTCAGGGATTTTACTCTTGCCTGCTTTCCCGCTGAGGACGCCGTGGCCGAGTTTCACACCAGCGGCACGACCCGGCAAAAACCGGGACGGCATTTCTTCCATACGCTGGAATTGTACGACGCCGCGATCACGCACGCCTTCGCGCCGCATTTGCTCCCCGACAATGCCCGGCTGCCGATGCTGGTGCTGACTCCGCCGCTCCAAGAGGCGCTGCAATCGTCGTTGTCGCACATGATGGACGTGGTGGTCCGTGAGTTTGGCGCCGTGGGAAGCGCCCATTACGTGGAGCGCGGCGAGTTGCGCGCGGAGCCATTGGCGTCCGCATTGCGGGAACACGAGCGGGCCGGTCAACCCGTGTTTCTTCTCGGAACGGCGTTCGCGTTCGTTCACTTCTTCGATTATCTGGCGCAACACAATTTGCGATTCCAGATGGCCGACGGCAGCCGGGCCATGGAGACCGGCGGATTCAAGAGCCGGTCGCGCGAGCTGTCCAAGAAAGAGTTGTACGGACAATTTGAGAACTGCCTCGGAATCCCGCCGACCCGCGTGGTCAACGAGTACGGGATGACCGAGTTGAGCACGCAGTTCTACGATCAGACGTTGCGCGAGGGCCGTCAGACCGACCGAAAACTGGCCCCGCCGTGGTCGCGCGTGCTGATTACCGACCCGACGACCGGGGAGGAAGCGAACCCGGGCGAGCGCGGCCTGATTCGGATCTACGATCTGGCCAACCTGTGGAGCGCGCTGTGCCTCCAAACGGAAGACCTCGGCGTCACGGGTGGAGGAGACGCCTTCGAGGTTCTCGGCCGCGCCGCCGGCGCGGAAGTGCGCGGCTGCTCGCTCAACGCGGAGACGCTAAGAACACTGTAGCGTAACCGGGCCATCGATCGGGGACACAGGCCTCCGTACCTGTGCGTGTATTGACTCGACACCGGCAGAGACGCCCGTGCCACCATCTCGAAACAATGTCCGCAACAACCGAACAAATCCACGAGGCAATCCTTCGGACGCGCGAAGCGCGGGACCGCGTGCAGCTTCGTAGCACCGACGCGATCGCCGCTGCGCTGGCTCGAGCAGCCAAGAACTGGCTCGCTGCCGACAGCCCGTGGCGCCGACGCGCCGTCGAACAGGCACCGGCCACCACCGGTTTTTCGAGCGCCATGGTGAATGAGGCAGTCGATCTGACTTTCGCGCCAATTACCGAACATGCGTTACGCGAATTATTGTCGTCTGGTTCGCCTCTCGCCAACGAGGGAGAGGCCGGGATCGCCTCGGCGATCTCGGGTGAGCGGGAAAAACGCCGTCGAGCTTCCCGGTCTCATCAACATCCGCAGATCATCGTTCATTTTCTGGCGGGAAACGTGCCGGCGCCCGGCCTGGCGAGTATTTGTTGCGGACTGCTGTCCAAGTCGGCCAATCTGATCAAAGTCTCCAGCCGCGACCCGGTGTTCCCCGCTTTGTTCGTCGAGTCCGTGCGTGCAGTCGACGCGGAATTGGCCGGGTGCGCGGCCGTGCTGGATTGGCGACGCGAGGAGGTCACGCTAACCCGGGCCGCGCTGACGGAAGCTGACGCCGTGATTGCCTATGGCGACGACGAGACGATCGCGTCGATTCGACGGATGACCCGGCCTGATGCGCACTTTCTCGGCTACGGGCACAAGCTCAGTTTTGCCGTGATCGGGAAGGCGGTGCTGACCAAGGAGAACCTGCCACGACTCGCCGAGGCTGCCGCGTTCGATGCATCGGTCTACGACCAACAGGGCTGCTTGTCGCCGCACGCGTTCTACGTCGAAGACGGCGGACTGGTCAGCCCGCGCGCGTTTGCGGCGGCGTTGGCGGAAGCGATGGCGTCGTATCAGGCTCGGGTGCCGCGCGGTGAGCTTTCCGTCGAGGAAGCCGCACAGGTCGCCAAGCTCCGCGGCGCATATGAATTCCGGTCTGCATCGGACAAAAGCGTTGCCGTGTGGGCGGGCGGCGGCACGAACGATTGGTTGGTGATTTACGAAGAAGATCCGATGTTTACGCCGTCGTGCCTGAACCGCGTGGTGTTCGTCAAGCCGGTCACCCGGTTGGAATCCATCCCGCAGTTCATGCGGCGGTTCGCTTCCAGCCTCTCCACTGCCGGCCTGGCGCCGATGGACGGACGCACGACGGCGTTCGCCGGCGAACTGATCAAGCTGGGAGTCAGCCGCGTGTGCCCGATTGGCCAGATGCAGCGCCCGCGGCTCGCGTGGCAATTGGCTGGGTAGCAAGCCTCGTGTTTGCTACAGGCACCCGCACGTCCTTCGGAGGCTGTCACCCTGAGCTTGTCGAAGGGTCTCTCTCCTTGCCAACAGAACGACGGAGATTCTTCGCTGCGCTCAGAATGACAACGCAGACGAAGTTACGCCGTCAGTTTCAGGAAATTTGTGAGGATTTGTTTGCCGTTCTCGGTAACGATGGATTCGGGGTGGAACTGGACGCCCCAGATGGGGAATTTCTTATGGCGAACGCCCATGATCTCACCTTCGGGCTTGGTTTCGGCGGTGATCTCCAGCACGTCCGGCAGCGTGTCGCGCTTGATGATGAGGGAGTGGTAGCGCGTGGCGGTGAACGGGTTGGGCATGCCCTGGAACAGGTCGCGGCCGTTGTGGTGAATCGGTGACGTCTTGCCGTGCATCAACCGGTCGGCCCGGACGACTTCGCCGCCGAACACGTGTCCCATGCATTGGTGGCCGAGGCAGACGCCAAACGTCGGAATGGTCGGGCCGAATGTCTTGATGATGTCGTTCGACAACCCGGACTCGCGCGGCGAGCAGGGCCCCGGCGAAATCAGGATCCGCTCGGGTTTTAGTACGCGAATCTGGTCGAGCGTGATCTCGTCGTTGCGGAAGATCTTCATCTCGACCCCAAGCTCGCCCAAGTACTGCACGAGGTTGTAGGTGAAACTGTCGTAGTTGTCGATCACCAGCAGCATGGCGGGAGCAGGTTAAGCGAATCGACGGCGCGCTCCAAGCCCGAAAACTGCGGTGACGCGGCCCTTCGGTAGCGGCGCTCTGTGAGCGCCGAAATGGTTGATTTTTTGAAGAGACGGCGGTCACAGACCGCCGCTACAGGTGCCGGACCGATAATTCGCTTTTCCACTTGCGGCGGTTTCCAGCGTCGTGCAATGTACTGGGCATGGATACGTTTCCCCCTGTCGTCGGCCAGAGTTCGTCACCGAAGCGGACGGGCTGGATTGTGTACGCAGTCATCATCACGTTTTTCCTGTTCGTCAGCGTGTTGGGCAACCTCATCTTGTTCGGCATGATGTTCGGGACCGGCGAAAAGATCGTCGTCGGACACCACAAGGCGCGCTACGAGGAGCAGTTCGTCCAGGGCGACGAGGACACCCGGAACAAGATCGCGGTGATTTATCTGACCGGCGTGATCAGTTCCGCCGAGGACGGGGCCACCAGCGAAGAAGGCATGGTGGGCGACATTCAAGATCAACTCGACCAGGCGGTCGACGACAAGCGCGTGAAGGCGATCATTCTGCGCATCAATTCGCCCGGCGGCGAGGTCGTGGCCTCCGATGCGATTTATCAGGCCGTGGTGGCGGCCCGCGAGAAGAAACCGGTCGTGGCGAGCATCGATACGGTCGGCGCCTCGGGAGCGTACTACGCCGCCGTGGGCGCCGACTACATCATGGCCAACGAACTGAGTATTACGGGTAGCATCGGCGTGATTCTGGAGAGTTTCACCATTGATGGATTGGCTGACAAGGTGGGGATCAAGTTCTACACGTTCAAGTCCGGCCGATACAAAGACCTTCTCAACCCAACCCGCGAACCGACCGAAGACGAGAAAGCGATGGTGCAGGGCTTGATTATGGAGGTGTACGACAAGTTTGTCGGCATCGTTGCCGAAGAGCGCAAGATGAAGGTCGATGACCTGAAAAACGGTTTGGCCGACGGCCGTATCTTGTCGGGCAAGCAGGCGCTGGACGCCGGCTTTGTGGATGGACTGGGTTACTTTGACGATGCGGTCGATAAGGCGGAGGAACTCGCACAGATCAAGAAGGCCCGCGTCATTCGCTACATCGCGCCGTTTTCGCTGCGGAATCTGCTCCGATTCGCCGGGCAGAGCGACCGGACCAAGATCCAGATCGAGCTGACGCCGAACCAGTTCAAGCTGCAATCCGGCCGCCTGTACTTTCTGCCCGCGTACATGTTTCAGTGAGGGAAAGAAATGGAGTAATGCAGTGCTGGAGATTTGGTAGGCAACACGGATGAGGCTTGGAATTCCGTTACCCCACTACTCCGCCACTCCATCACTCCGCTTTCTTTTCCAGCCCATCCACCTTTCCGCCCCACGACAGCACCGTGGCCAGACCCTTTTCCTTTTCCGCCATCGCTTTGTCGCCGGCCTTCATGTAGTACATCGACAGACTCGTGTGCGCGAGCATGTCGTTCGGGCTGATCTCCACCGCGCGTTTGCCCGCCTCAATGGCGTCCTGGATCCGGTTCGCCCGCAGGTAGGCCATTCCCAAAGCGTGCCACGCGTCAAAGTAGCCCGGATCCAATTCCACGGCCTTGCGGTAGCTCTCGATGGCTTTGTCGAATTCCGCTATCGAGAACTCCGTCATACCCTGGTCGTAATACTCTTCCTTCGTCATGCCTTGCCCACCGCCAGGTTCACGATCGCGTCCACCAAACCGGGGATCGTGTGGATGTTCGCTTCCGCCGCGACCTCCAACGCTTTCTCGCGCGCGGCCAGCGAGGTTTGCGGACCGATGCTGACAAACCGCAGTTGCGGAAACCGCGCGCGCAAGGCCGGTACGTCCACCAAATTGCAGAAGTTGGTCACCGTCGATGAACTGGTGAATGTCACCAGATCCGCGCCTTCTTCCAACAAGCGCGCCCGCTGACCGTTCCGATCCTCGGTCTCCGGCACCGTCTGATACGCCTCCAGATCGTCCACGATGCCGCCGAGCGCTTCCAGCCCGCGCGCCAGCCGTTCGTCGGCGAGATCGGCTCGCGGCATCAAGAACCGCAGGTTCTCACAACTCACTGACTTCTTGAATTCCGCCAGCAACGCCTCGGTGGTGAATTCCGCCGGCTGCAAGTCCACCTCCAGATGCAAGTCGGCGAGCTTTTGCGTCGTCACCGCCCCAACGGCGGCGATCCTCAGCGGGCCGATCTCACGAATGTCCTTGTGCCTCGCAAAGAACTCGCGAAAGAACGCGTCCACGCCATTCGGACTGGTGAACGCCAGCCAGTCGTATTCGCCCAGGCTCGCAATCGCTTCGCGCAACGGCGCGAGTTTCTGCGGCGGCTTGATCCGAATCGTCGGAATCTCCAATACGTCCGCCCCCAGATCGCTCAATCGGCGCACCAATTCGCTGGCCTGCTCGCGGCTCCGGGTGACCACAATCCGCTTGCCGAACAGCGGACGCCGCTCGAACCAGTTCAGTTTCTCCCGCAACCGGGCCACCTCGCCGATGACCGTTACCGCCGGCGGTTTGAAATCCGCCGTCGTGGCGACATCGGAGATCGTCGCCAATGTCCCCTGGATCGTCTGTTGTTTCCCTGTCGTACCCCAGCGCACCATGGCTACCGGCGTTTCCGGGGACGCGCCCTGGGCCATCAGTTCGGTGGCGATTCGGCCGATCCGCTCCACACCCATCAGAATCACTCGTGTACCCTGAAATTCCGCAACCTGTTTCCAATCTACAGTAGCGCGGGCTTCCAGCCCGTCACCGGTGGGACAGGCGTCCCGCCTGTCCATTGTCGTTTCTGCCGGGCAGGAGGCGCGTCCCGCTTCCTTCGTCGGGTCCTCGTGTCCGGTGATCACCATGAACGCCGAAGCCATCTCGCGATGTGTGACCGGAATCCCCGCGTACGCCGGCGCCGCAACCGCCGAACTGATGCCGGGTACAATCTCAAACTCCAAGCCGGCCCGCAGAATTGCCTCGGCTTCCTCGCCTCCCCGGCCGAACACAAACGGATCGCCCCCCTTCAGCCGCGCCACGACCTTGCCCGCGCCGGCCTTTTCGACGAGCACCGCGTTAATCTCGTCCTGAGTGAGCGTGTGCTTCTTCGACGTCTTTCCGGCAAAGATAATTTCCGCATCTGGTCGCGCGTGCTTCAACAGCGACGGATTCACCAGATTGTCGTACACGATCGCGTCGGCGAGCTGAATGCACTCGACTCCACGAACCGTAATCAGGCCTGCATCTCCGGGCCCAGCGCCAACCAAATAGACTTTGCCCTTTTGCTCCATCTGATGCTCAACTCTATCGCCGCAGCTGCAGCCCGCCAAGAGTTAACTCGGGAAACCAATAACAGGCAGCAGTTACGCTCCGTCTCGCCTACCAGCAAGTGAGTTCACTTCTCAAGACTCGGCTATGCTAGAACTGTGGACGGTAGCTGAAAAGCCAATGGCGTCGGGTTCTTAATATGAAACCTCCTTCGCTGCGCGCTCGCCCACCCCACGCGGGTCCGCCTTCGACCCAATTGCCTCGACGCGGCTCACCTGCTTGCCGTCGGGGCTGAAGATTGCGCCCATCAGCCGTAACCGCTCGCCATCGACCGTAGCGTGGGCCGCGTACGGCACCTGACAACCGCCGCCCAACGCCCGGAGAAACGACCGTTCGGCTGCCGTACACGCGTTGGCGTCCGCGTCGTTAATGAGCGCCAGGATTTCCCGCGTCTCATCATCCGACTCCCGCACTTCGCACGCAATCGCCCCCTGCCCCACCGCCGGGATCATTTCAGCAAAATCGATCTCTCGCCACTCAAACCTGTCCTCCTTCTTCCACAGACCCAGACGACGCAATCCCGCCGCCGCCAGAATCAAGGCCTGGAGTGCGTCATTCTCGGCCAGCTTACGCAACCGGGTCTCGACGTTGCCACGGATCTCCTCGATCTGCAGGTCGGGCCGCCGTGCCAGCAGTTGCGCGCGCCGCCGCAGGCTGCTCGTCGCCACCCGCGCCCCCGGGGGCAGTTTTTGAATCCACCCACCCCCGGCCCCTCCGGTGGAGGGGAGACCGGCTCCGGAATTCCCCTCTTGGGAGGGGTCAGGGGTGGGTCCACGTTCTTTTGAGATCAGGACGTCGTGGGGGTCCTCGCGCGGCGGCACAGCCCCGATCATCAATCCGTCGGGCAGGATCGTTGGCAAATCCTTCAGGCTATGCACCGCCATGTGAATCTCACCGCGGAGAAGTTGCTCTTCGATTTCTTTCGTGAACAGTCCCTTTCCTCCGCCCGCGACCAGCGAAAGGTTCGTGAAATTGTCACCGCTGGTCTTGATGGTCTTGATCTCGATCTGCAGACCCGGGTTGGCGTCCTGTAGCAACCCACGCACGATGCCAGTCTGCGCCAGCGCCAGTGGACTGCCCCGCGTCCCGATAATCAGCGGTTTCATGCGGCCGGTGTCGGCGCGGGACCCGTGAACGCGGTGCTCGCGACGCGGCGACGGTAGCGCTCCTCGATGGCGTCGCGATTGCTCTCCAGCCAATGGACAAAGCGCTGGCGGTGCTGCGCAATGAGCGCCTGGCACGCCGTGATCTCCCGTTCGCGGGCCGCCCTGTTTGCCCGCGCGATCTCCTGCAGGTCATCGATGTCGTACAGGTACACGTGTTCCAACTCGCCACACGCCCGCTCGACGTCGCGCGGCACCGCAATGTCGATCAAGAACAACGGGCGTTGCCGGCGCGTCTTCATCAGCGGCACCAGTTTCTCCGTCGTGACAATCGGATGGGGCGCCGCAGTCGAACTAATCACGATGTCCACCGCCGGGAATTCGCTCGGCCACTGGTCGTAGGAGATCGCCCGGCCCTGAAGTTGGCCGGCCAACGCCTCGGCCCGTTCCTGTGACCGGCTGCAAACGAGGATCGAGCCGGCGCCGCGACTCTGCAGGGCGCGGGCCGTGGCCTCGCTCATCGCGCCGGTGCCGATGACCATGACGGTGCATTTGCCGAGTTTGCCGAAGATCTTTTCGGCGAGATCGACCGCCACAGCGCCCACAGAAGTCGAACCGCGAGTGATGGCCGTCGCGGAACGGATGTGCTTGGCCGCCGAGAATACCTTCTGAAACAGCCGATTCAAGACAACCCCCGTCGCGCCGGCCTGGTGCGCGATGTCATACGCGTCCTTGACCTGTCCCAGAATCTCCGTTTCACCCAGCACCATCGAGTCGAGACCGCAAGCGACTTCGAGAAGGTGCTGAATGCATCCGTCGTCACGGTGTTCGTACAGATATCCATCCACCGAGTTGCTCAGCTTGTGGTGGTCGTGAAGGAACCGGCGCACGGCCCTGGCAGCGTCGCCGGCGTCGCCGGCGAGCGCATAGATCTCGACGCGATTGCAGGTCGAGAGAATCGCCGCCTCGTGCAAGGACGCGGCACCCAACAACAATTGCGTCGCCTCCCCCAGCCCGGACCGGGCGAACGCCAACCGTTCGCGAACCTCCACGGGCGCGCTGCGATGATTCAGACCCACCAGGAAGAGGTTCATGGATGCAACAGGTTCACCCCCCAGAAACCGACCAACATGACGGCGAACGACGCCATGGACATCAGCGCCACCTTCCGACCTCGCACGGACCACAGGCCCCGCGCCAGCACGATCGTGCCATACAGCAACCATACCACCGCCGCCCAGATGATCTTCGGCGTCGGCCAATGCCCGACGATTCGATACGACACCATCCCGCCAATCATCCCCACCGTGAGCATCCCAAATCCCATGATCAACAGCCGAAAATTGATCACGTCGAGTTGTTCGATCGACGGGAGCAACAGAAACGACGACGTCAGCCGCCGGGTCTTGAGCTGGCGCTCCTGTACTAGGTACATCGCGCTCGTGACGAACGCCAACGCAAACGCGCCGCAGGCGACAATGGCAATCGCGGCGTGAAACTCCACCCAGGCGCTGCGCGTGATCGGCTGGGCGTGCAGCACGTCGATGGGCGAGAGCAACGCCGCCAGACAAATCACCAGGACCAACGGCGCGGTGAAGGCACCGAGAAACGACACGCGGTAGGACGGCCCGATCAACAGAAAGAACAACACCGCGGCCCAGGCGGCAAACGCTTGCGTCTCGAACAGATTGGTCAACGGACAGCGTCCCAGATGTTGGCCCCGCAGATAGAGAAAGGTCGTGTGCAACACAAACCCAATGGTCATCACCACGTAGTTCAGCCGTTGCCCGCCCGGTCCGCGCTGGCCGGTGCGGAGTCGGCGGACGGTGATCAGGCAGCTCACGGCGTAAAACGCCTGCGCGAGCCAGAGATATGTCCGGTCAGTGATCATTCATGTTCCTCGCCGGGCTGGGCCCGCCGGCCCTACCCTGCGTTGGCAGGGCGCGACCGCCGGCGTGCAGCCGCGTTGCGGCCTACGCCGCTCACGCGGGCGCGCCGTTGTTTCGCCATCTTCGTCAGCAGGGCAGGATAACCGTCCCCGAGAAACCGTTCAAGATCGCTGCGCAACCGTTTGGCGAACCCCGGACTGGCGCCGCCCGTGGAAATCGCCAGCAAAACGCCGCCGCGGCGCACCACCGACGGCACGATGAAGTTCCCTGCAGCCGGCGGCGCGACGCAATTCACGAGCAATCGGCGCCGGTTGGCCTCGGCGCAGACGCGCCCATTGGTTTCCGGGTTGTTGGTGGCCGCAACCACCAGCCGTGCCCCGCGCAGATCGCCCCGGCGATAACGCCGCTGCAGCCAGCGGATGCGGTTCCTCCGGGCAAGTTGGCGAATGGCCGGGGTCGCCGTCGGACTGGCGACCGTGACGCGCGCCCCGGCGGCCAGCAAGCTGCGGATTTTGCGCGTGGCGACTCTGCCCGCGCCGACGACGACCACGGGTTGGCCGGTTAGATCGAGGAATAGTGGGTACCGCATCCGTGAAAATGGTTGCGGGGGCAACCCACCGGGTCGCCCCCGCCGTCCGTTCATTGGAAGGGCCGTAAGCCAGATTCTGTTTTTGATAGCCATTTATCTATGCGACCTGTACCCGCGGCTTTCACCCCGTCCCGGTGAGGCGGACTGAGGGTGACGACGCGGGCCGCGTCTTGCCGCCTATTTGGTCTTGCTCCCGATGGGGTTTTCCGTGCCGCCGACATTGCTGTCGACGCGGTGAGCTCTTACCTCGCCTTTTCACCCTTACCGGAAAGCTGCCAGCTATCAGCCATCGGCCTTCAGCGTGCGGCGCCTTCCACGAACCGCTCGGCTGACTGCCGAGAGCTGAAAGCTGACAGCTTCCTTGGCGGTATGTTTTCTGTGGCACTATCCGTCCGCCTGTCCCGCCGTAGCGGGACCAGCGTCCCTCGCTTGCGAGAGGCATCGCGCCCTGTGGAGTCTGGACTTTCCTCCATCCCGAAGGTTTTCGGGACAGCGGCTATCCGCCCTTCCAAAATCTTTCAAACAACGGGTCCTTCGCCGCGCGAAAGACGAGCCCGAACATCGTCGGGCTCATTCCGGCTGCCAATATAGAATGCGGCCGCAATACTCGCAACTGATGAGTTCGTCGCCGTGCCGCGCGTTGTGCGCGAGCTGCGGCGGAATGTGCAAATGGCACCCGCCACAGTTGCCGTTGCGAATCGGAACCACCGCGAAATCGTTCTTGCTGTGCATCAGCCGATCGTACCGACGGAGCGCGTCCGCGTCGATTTCCTGCGCCAGCTTCTGACGTTCGGCCAGCAACCGGGTCAACTCGCTCTCAATCGCGGTCGCCCGTTTCTGTAGATCGGCCTTCTCGCCTTCCGTCTTTGCCGCAACTTCTTTCAGCGTGACCTGCTCTCGTTTCAACGCCGGCTGCAACTTGTCGATCTGCTCCATCAGTCCCAACTCGCGGGTCTCGACCTCGTCAATCTCCTGTTCGACTTTGGCGATTTCCTTCAGGAGGGCCTGGTACTCCGTGTTGGACTTGATCTGGAACAGCTGCGTCTTGTACTTCGCAATCTGGCCCCGGCGCGACTCGGCATCGATTTCCAGCTTCTTGCGTTCGGTTTCGACGTGCTTCGCTTCCTCCCGCAGAGAATCGAGGTGGGTGGATTCGTTCTTGAGACGCTCCTCGGCTGCCAGCGCGTGCTCGGGAATGCGCGTGCGCTCAGCCTTCAGTTGTGCGATGCGGCGATCACGATCTTGCAGCACCAATAATTTCTCGAGAACCGGCAGCATCAATTCCTTTCACAACAACAAGTGTAAAGGCCGCCGTCTCGAGTGTCAACGCCGGGCGCGCCGCCCGCGCAGGAGTTGATCGACGTATTTCCCGAGAATATCGGCTTCCAGGTTCACCACATCCCCGGCCCGCCGGGCTTGTAGGTTCGTCACCGCCCGCGTGTGGGGAATGATCCAGATGCAAAACCAACCGCGTCCCACCCCCGCCACGGTCAGGCTGATGCCGTCGACGGCTACGGAGCCTTTTTCGACGATATACCGCATCACGGCCACCGGCGCTGCGACCTCGAGCACGTAATCCTTTCCCACCCGCTCCCAGCGCCGCACCGTGCCGCGTCCATCCACGTGACCGAGCACGAAATGTCCATCGAGCCGGGCATCGGCGCGCAGCGGACGCTCCAGGTTGACCAGCGACCCGGTCCGGGCAAATTGAAGGTTCGTGCGGCGCAACGTTTCGTTCAGCACGTCAAACCGCAACACGCCCCGGCGGGTTCCGACGACGGTAAGACAGGCGCCGTTGACCGCCACGCTGTTGCCGACGCGCAACGACGGCCCGATCTTCGGCGCCCGAATGGTCAATTCCGTCGATCGTTTGCCCGCCCGAATCTGCTCGACATGTCCCGCTTCCTCGACAATTCCCGTGAACATGCCTCAAACGATAGGGACCCGCCTGTTGTGTGTCGAGCACAGTCTTCTCACATCGGACACACGCAGGAAGCCGGGGTCGGGCGTCAGGGCATTGGCCGCGCCGCAGGCCACGCCGAGTTGCACCGCGTCGAGCACGGACTGCCCGCGCCACAACCCGACGGCCAGGCCCGCCATCATCGCGTCCCCCGAGCCGATCGGATTCTTGGCGGTCACCTGGGGCGGCGTGAGGACGCGCAAACGCCGGTCGGGATTCTCGCCGACATAAACCGCGTTCGCGCCGTCGCTGATGACCGCCCATTGCGGGCCGCCGCGCATCAGCGCGCCGACGGCCCGTCGAACGCCCGCCCGGCCACGGCAGTCAACCGGCGTGGCCGCGGCGAGTTCCTGTCGATTGATCCTCACCAAAAACGGTCTTCGCCTGAGCGCATTCCGCAGTTGCCCTCCTTGCGCGTCGATCAACCCACGCACGGCACGGACTCGGCATTCATCCACCAACCGCGCGTAGAACCCGCTGCCACAACCGTCCGGAACGGTTCCCGTCAGGACCACCAACCTGGCCCGGCGCACTTCGGTGGCAAACACGCGCATGACCTCCTCGACCTCGCGCCGGCTCAACGGCCCGGCTTCTTCCACCAACTCCGTCGCCGACCCGCCGTCCAGCAACGTCTGGCAAATCCGGGTCTCCGCTGTCACAGGCACGACGTGGGCCCTCAGTCCTTCACGCTTCAATTCGGACTGCAACAATCGTCCGCGCGCGCCACCCGCCACGGTCAATAACCTGACCTCGGCGCCCAGAATCGTCGCCACCCGCGCCACGTTGACGGCTTTGCCCGAGACCGCCTCGCTGACGTGCCGGGCGCGGTTGACCCTGCCGGGGATCATCTTGGCGAACACCAGCGTCCGCTGCCACGCCGGGGACAGTCCGACAACCAGAATCATCAGGCCACTCGTGCCTCGACCAGCATTTCGCCCTTGCCGATCGGCTGGCAATGGCAATCAACCAGCCGGATCGCCCTGGCAACCTGGGAAGCGCCTTCGCCCGCCACCGCCGTGACCGCGTCGCGCCCGCCAATAATGACCGGCGCGTAGAACAAAACGACGTTGTCCACCAGCCGCGCGTCGAACAGCGAGCCGAGCAATTCGCTCCCGCCTTCGATGAGCACGTTGGTTGATTCCATTCTGCCCAGTTCCCGCAACGCCACGCCCAGATGCACGCGCCCCTTCTTTGCCGGGACGACGATAACGACCACGTTTCGTAGTGCCAAGGTCCGCCGCCATTGCGACGACGACAGCCGCGTCGTGAACACGATCGTCCGATGCCGAAATCTATCGGTGTAAACTCGGGCCTGGCAAGGCGACCGGCCGCGCGCGTCCACCACCACGCGCCACGGCTGCCTGCCGCGGACGCCATGGCGCAGCGTCAGCCGCGGATTGTCGCGAATGACTGTATTCGCGCCGACCATCACGGCGTCGACCCGTGCCCGTAGTTTGTGCGCCTCGCGCCGCGCCGCCTCGCTCGTAATCCACTGCGCGTCGCCCGTTCGCGTCGCGATCTTGCCGTCCAGGCTCATCGCCGCTTTCGCGATGACGAACGGCGTTCCCGTGGCGATCCACTTGTTGAACGCCTCGTTCATGGCGGTTGCCTCGTCGGCCAGCAACCCGGCGTCGACCCGAATTCCTGCGCGACGGAGAATCTTCAACCCGCGTCCGTTGTGCTTCGGATTTGGGTCGAGCGCCGCCACGACGACGCGCCTCACACCCGCGGCAACGATGGCGTCGGTGCACGGCGGCGTCTTCCCCCACGTGCTACACGGCTCCATCGTCACGTAGAGCGTGGAGCGGCGAGCGGCGAGCGGCGGGGTGCTGGCGCGGACGTCGCGTCCGCGAGTCCTGGCGGCGTTGGCCATTCGAAATGCAAACACCTCCGCATGCGGCCCACCGGCGCGCTTGTGCCAGCCTTCGCCGATGACCCGCCCGTGTTTGACGAGTACCGCGCCGACTACTGGATTTGGACTGGTCTTGCCGAATCCGCATCGGGCCAGCGCCAACGCCCGCCGCATGAATTGCTCGTCGTCCTTGCTGAACGCCATGCTGCCGACTCTACCATCTTCATTCCGATTCCGCCAAGGCAGGAGAAGAACCTGGCGCCGCAAACCCGGCCCCTCGCGATCCGCCATCGGGGATCACCCCAACAGCCAACTCGTCCGCTTCGGGTTTGTCTTTTCGAGGCAATCGTGGTGAGATGGCAAGGTCAGCTTGTGCTAATCGTACTGCCAGCAGAACGAGGGTGCTATGAAATCGCTGATCCGCAGGACCCTGGGTCGTGCCGTCCAGAACGATTCCATCTGGACGGTTCTAAACGCCACCGTGATCCCCGCAGCAGAATACGCGAAATGGCAGAGAAGCACGACCAAACGACAGGTCGACGCTCTCCTCCAGAATGCGATCACGGCGATTTCGCCGGAGCTGACGGTGAAGCACGGCCCATTCGCGGGAATGGAATATCCCCCTGACTTCGCGGAAAAGAGATCCGTCGTAAACGCGTTCGTCCCCAAGATCCTTGGCTCATACGAAAAGGAAATCCAGCCAATCCTGGAAGACGCCTGCTCTCAGCCGTATGGTGAAATCGTTGATATCGGGTGCGCGGAGGGTTATTACGCGGTTGGCCTGGCAAGGCGAATTCCGACCGCCCGGGTGTTTGCCTACGATACAAGTGCGGAAGCCGTTCCCTTGTGCCGGCAGCTGGCCCGAGCGAACAAAGTGGGTGACCGACTCGTTACGGGGGCCTTCTGTGATCCAGCCGCTCTTCGATCGATTCCGTTTACGGGGAGAGCCCTCATCATCAGCGATTGCGAAGGCTACGAGAAAGAATTGTTCACCGAAGAAATCGTCCCGTTTCTTGCGCACCATGATCTGTTGATAGAAACCCACGACTTCATCGATATCGAAATATCCCCAACAATCCGGCAGCGGTTCCAAGACACCCACGTGATCAGGGACATTCAGAGTGTCGATGACATCCAAAAAGCCCATTCCTATGGCTACGACGAACTCAAGGGCTACACATTGGCCGAACGACGAATCCTCCTGGCTGAACATCGTCCGTCCATCATGGAGTGGTTCTACATGACGCCACGGACAAGCCGGCAACCATGATCGGCAATCAGTGCGGCTCGGTTCTGGCCTTCGCAACAGGGCCGAGGTGAGTCGGTCCTCCGAGAAAACTTCAGGGCGACCGGGGCAGAGTGTCAGTTCGGCCGGATGAGATAGATGAAGTATCCCTCATCAACAAAGCAAACGAATGTTTTCACGAAAGTGATCGTGCCGGCGGATAAGCGGTCGGGTGCTCCCGACGGCAACACCGTGCCCTCGGCAGTGATCCGCGCCGGCGCGACTTCGGTGCCCCCGTCTTTCAATTGAAGGGCGCGACAATCGAGAACCAGCACCACGGCGGTGTGCATTTGCCGGGCAAGCTGAAGCGACTTGCTGATCACCTGCCGCGCGGAAATCGTTTCCCCGGGCCTGCTGAGATCCGCATACGTGCCGAACCGTGCACTCTCCAGATAGTAGATCGGCCCGTCCAAGTAGGCCGCCAACGGGGCCACATGCGCTTCACGGCTCCCAACGATCGGCAGCTGCGCCAGACTGCTGTCCCGAAGAAACCGCGCGGCTGGTTTGCTCGCCGAAAAGTCGTAGTTCCAGTCGACCCCGAATACGTATCCCCCCACGATCGCCTGGATCACCAGCAGCCCCACGACGAACGGGCTCCGCCACCGGCGAAAGAACTCTTCCAGCCCCTGCAGCGGGAGACGGGACGATTGCCCTGTTGCCGAATCGGCCGCAATCCACAGCGAGCCGACAAACAACACGAACAAAAAACCTTGGTGCCTTGGGGCCCCGACGTTCACAACGAACTGAATCGTCACGAGGGTGACAACGCCCACGAGGTACAGGAACAACGCCGCCGGTCTCTTCCACAGCAGGCCGGTCGAGATCAGACCCAACAGGAGCGCCAGACCCACCTTGACCGATGGCGCGATGCGGGCTGCGTCGATGAAATTGCTGCCCCACCCCCAGCGGGTCCAATGGGGGAAACCCACCGGAACCGGAACGTAGGCCCTCCAGATGTTGAGGACCGCGGTCTCGAGACCCGCTGCGGTGAGCGGATGTTTCCATGAAGTGCCCGGAGCCGTTTTCATGAGGAACAACTGCAGCGTCGCACAGGCCAATCCCGCCAACACAATCAGCGCACTGATGCGCCAATGCGCCGCCATCCGCACACCCTGGCCGTCTTCTTCGCGGATCCAGTCGAACACCAGGAACGCCGAGAATATCAACGCGATCAGAAAACCGTACGGCGCCGTGTTGGCCAGTAAGAACAGCACGACCGCCAAGCCCACGGCATTTCGTTCACGCCGCCGGTACAGGGCACAAAACGAAACCATCAGCAACACAATCATCGTGTAGTCTTGCGCGATGATGCCGTATTCGAAGAGAAAGAAGTACCCGAAGCTCAGCAGGCATTTCTCCACCTTGCGGAACGGGCTGAACCGGGCCACGATCCAGACAGTGGTCGTGGCCAGGCATATACTGAACAGCTGCAGGGCGAGCGGGTTGTGGGTGAATCGGGTGATCCCGAACAGGAACACGCGCCACAAAACGAAGTGGGCTTCGTAACGGGTGACCTGAAACACGTTCCCGAGGGTCGCGCTGCCCCGCGCCAGGAGCCAGCCATGCAATTCGTCGCGCCACATTTCGTGGTGCAACGCGCCCAGCGTCGCCACCACCAAGTACGATGCCGTCAGAGCGACGGCAAACGCGCGCTCGTCCAGCGGTCGGGCAAGGCTCTGTGGCTGGCTCCGACTTCTGATTCCCTTGGCCTTTTTTCCACGGCGGGACCGACTCACGACCCCTCCATTACCGGTTGCGGGCGATACCGTCGAGCACTTTTAGGCATCACGCCCGGGGACGTTCAAACAACGCGGCCGCGTATTGTTTGGCATCAAACGGCTGCAGATCATCCATCTGCTCGCCGAGGCCGATGAATTTGACGGGGATCTTCAGCTCGCGAGCGATGGCGACGACAATGCCGCCTTTGGCGGTGCCGTCGAGTTTGGTGACGATGAGACCGGTCACGCCGAGCGCCTGGTGGAATTCGCGGGCCTGGTGGAGCGCGTTGGAGCCGGTGGTGGCGTCGAGGACCAACAAGACTTCGTGCGGCGCTGCGGGCAGTTTCTTCTGGAGCGACCGCTGCATCTTCTTCATTTCGTCCATTAGATTCTTCTTCGTATGCAACCGGCCCGCGGTGTCGATGACCAGGTAATCGACGCCGCGGTTGACCGCAGCTCCCAAGGCGTCGAACGCCACCGCCGCGGAATCGGCGCCATATTGACCGGCGACGACTTCGCATTCGACGCGGGCGCCCCAGATCTTGAGCTGTTCGATGGCCGCGGCCCGAAATGTGTCGCAGGCAGCCAGCAATACCGTGTTCCCCTGCCCCTTCAACCACCGCGCCAGCTTGGCAGCCGACGTGGTTTTGCCGGTGCCGTTGACCCCGGCGAGCAGGACGACCGTGGGAGGAGCGACTGCACGCGCAAGCAGGATCGGCGTCCTGCCGCTCCCTGCATCCTCAACAGACAAGCTGGAACCACGTCCTACAGCCAACTCGCGCTCGATTTCGCCCCGAGCGATGCCAAACACGTCCGTCGTGCCTGATTCCCGGCTGGCTTGTTTAACCTGCTCGATGATGCGGGTGGCGGTGTCCACCCCGATGTCTGCGCCAATGAGCACCGCCTCCAGTTCGTCGAGGGCCTCGGCATCCAGCGTTGGAGCACGGGTGACAATGCGCGTGATCTCGGCGGCAAGTTTCAACGAGGTCTTACGCAGTCCGTCCCGGAATTTTTGGAAGAGATTCAAGAAAATCCGCGGCGTCAGGGTGTTGGCGCCGGGGAGCGTTGGCCAGCCCGCTGTCTCAGGGCGTCGACGCGTTCGTAGGGCAGCTTGATCGTTCCCAGAAGCACGCCATCGCGAACCGGGCCATGGCAATCGCTGCCGCCCGTGGCGCACACGCCCAATTGTTCGGCCATCTCCAGGTAATGCCTGATCTGGCCCGGTGTGTGCCGCGTGTGCCACACCTCGATTCCGCCAAGACCCTGGTCGACCATTTCCCGGAGGCGTTTGTCGAGATTGTTCAACCCGGGATGGGCGATGACGGCGACGCCGCCCGCGCGCCTGATGTGGCCAATGGCTTCCGCAGCTTCCATTCGGTAGCGTTCGACGTACCCGGGCTTGCCGCGCTTGAGAAACCGGGCGAACGCTTCGTCCACGCTGGCCACGACGCCGCGCTTCTGCAGCGCCATGGCCACATGCGGTCGGCCGATCGTCCCGCAATCCGAACACGCATACACGTCGTCCACTGTCAGCGCCACGCCCAAGGCGTTCAGCTTGTCCACGAACTGCTCGACGCGTTGCTGGCGGATGCGCCTCGCGTGGTCGAGCACGGCCCCCAGGTTCGCGTCGCGCCACGACGCGCCAAACAAGTACCCCAGGATGTGCAACTCTTCCGTCCCGACCCGGGTCGTCATCTCAACACCCGGGATGATTTCGATGCCGAACTCCTGGCCAGCCGCGAGCGTCTCCGGGACCGCGTCCAACGTGTCGTGATCGGTGACTGCAACAGCGGCAAAGCCCCGCTGTGCGGCCTGCTGGACAAGTTCGTGAGGCGTGAACGTCCCGTCGGAATAGCGCGTGTGCAGATGCAGATCGGCAAAGGAACCGTTGGACCGCCGGAGTGCCCGCCTCTGGGATTTGTCTACCGGGCCCATTCCTCTGTTCCTCCAAAACTCTCTTACTCGCGCCCCGTGCCCGCGGCCGTGCGCGAGGGCCGGGTCAGATCGGCCTTCAGACGGTCCAGAATGCCGTTGACAAACGCGCCGGACTCGCGCGTCGAGAATTTCTTGGCGATGTCGACTGCTTCGTTGATGCTGACCACGGGCGGGATGTCGTCGCGATACAGCATCTCGTAGATGGCCAGCCGCAAGATGTTGCGATCGACCGCGGCGATGCGGGGCAGGTCCCAATGCTCGGTGTACTTCGCGATCTTTTCATCGATGGCCGCCCGATTCTCGACGACGCCCCGAACGAGTTCCTCGGCGAACCGGCGGCCCGGATCGCCCACCTCGGGCTGGGTCTGCCAGAACAACGCGAGCGCTTCCTCGATCGCGCCGCCGCTCACCTCAAATTGATAGAGGAACTGCACCGCCAACTCGCGCGCCAGCCGGCGTTTCCCCGGTCCTTTCACAGGTTTTTCCATAGCTGGGCCATTTCGATCGCGGTCAATGCGGCCTCCCGACCGCGGTTGTACTGCTCGCCGACGCAGCGGACCCGCGCCTGCCTCCGGTTGTCGGCCGTGACGACGCCGAACACGGTGGGCACGCCCGTTTGGATGGCGATATCGGTAAGCCCGTGCGCCACGGCGTTGCCGATATGGTGCGCGTGGCTGGTCTCACCCTGCAGGATAAGCCCCAGCCCAATGAGGCAGTCGCACGCGCCGCTCCGGGCCAGTTTGGCGGCGGCGGCGGTGATTTCGAAGCTGCCCGGAACGCGCACGACCTTGATGTCGCGCGTGTCGGCACCCGCTTTGGCCAGCGTGTCCAAGCAGTTCGCCAGAAGCGCGTCGGCCAGATCGGCGTTGTACCGGGCGGCGACCACCCCGAAGCGGCAGCCGGCAGCGGAGAGTCGCGGCTCGGTTTTCTTGGCGCGCAGCATAATGGCCTATAAATCCGAAATCCGAAATCCGAAATCCGAAACGAATCCGATGATGGCAAGCTGACAAACAAACAATCGCCCGCGTCGTCTTTGCCGATTCGATTTTCGTGCTTGTTTCGAGTTTCGATATTCGAGTTTCGAATTTCTCACAGCTTGTGTCCCAGTTTTTCCCGCTTGGTTTCCAGGTACTTCGCATTGTGCGGCGTCGGCTCGGCGCGAATCGGGATTTGTTCGACAATCTTCAGGTTGAAGCCTTCGAGGCCGACGACCTTCTTCGGATTGTTGGTGAGCAGGCGAATGCTGTGCAGGCCGAGGTCGACGAGGATCTGGGCGCCGAGGCCATACTCGCGCAGGTCCGGTTTGAACCCCAATTTCTCGTTGGCTTCGACCGTGTCGAGTCCTTTCTCCTGAAGCGCATACGCATGGATTTTGTTGGCGAACCCGATACCCCGTCCTTCCTGCCGCATGTACACCAGCACGCCTTCGCCCTCGGAGGCAATCCGCTTCAACGCGTCGTGCAATTGTTCTCCGCAGTCGCACCGCTGGGAGCCGAACACGTCGCCGGTCAGACATTCGCTATGGACGCGGACGAGGACGTTTTCCTTCCCGCTCACGTCGCCCATGACGAGCGCCGCGTGATGTTGGCCGTCCACGAGCGAGCGATACAAGTGCAGTTTGAACTCCCCGAACGCCGTCGGCAGACTGACCTCTTGTTCTTTCGCGACGAGTTTCTCGCGCATCCGGCGGTACTCGATCAGGTCGCGGATGCTGCACATCTTCAGGCCGAATCGTTCCTGGAACTTGATCAACTCGGGCAGCCGCGCCATCGAACCGTCCTCTTGCAGGATCTCGCAAATGACCACCACCGGAAACAGGCCCGCCAATTTCACGAGGTCGATGGAGGCCTCGGTGTGCCCGGCGCGCTGGAGCACGCCGCCCTCGCGCGCTTGCAACGGGAAAACATGTCCCGGTGAAACCAGGTCGTCCGGGGTCGAGTTCGGGCTGGCGAGGACGCGGATCGTGTGGGCGCGATCATAGGCGCTGATGCCCGTGGTGATGCCGATCCGCGCGTCGACCGAAACCATGAAGTCGGTCTTGAAGTTCTCGCGGTTCTCCTGAACCATGCGGCCGATCCCCAGCGCTTTGAGCCGCGACTCGGTTGTCGGCACGCAGATCAGCCCCCGGCCGTGGGTGGCCATGAAGTTCACCGAGTCGGGCGACACCTTTTCCGCCGCCATGACGAGGTCCCCCTCGTTTTCGCGGTCCTCGTCGTCGGTGACGATGATGACGCGTCCTTGGCGGATGTCCTCCAGGCATTCCTCGATGGAATGAAAGCGGAACGGTTGATTCTGTGGTGGTGACTTCATATCGGCGTCAGACAGGATACCAGTAGGACGCGCGGAAGGCAAACTCCGCGCTGGTCCTGCCGCCGGCGTGGGGCAGCTCACTCCTCGGCGAGTTCGAAGCGGACGCCTTTCACGTACAACAACGCGACCCAAAACCGGTACAGGTCGAGCCGCTTGTCGAAGCGTGCGTAGTTCTTCTCGAGCAAATCCCGCACGATGGCGTCCATTTCCGAATACTGCATGGCGGTCTTGATGGCTATGTCTTGCAGATCGATCGAGGCCGAGAGCGCCCACTTGCCATTCAAGGCCGCGAGGAGGAACTTCACCGTCCGCTGCGTCAACCCCATCTTCTCGACGTGCTCGTAGAGATCTTCGGGAAACCGGATCAACTCGAAGAACCGCTCGGGGACGGAGGCGGGGAAGTTCACCTTGCCGACGTGAGTTTTTTCGACAACGATGGCTTGGACTGGAATCCGATCACTCACGGGCTCCACCGTAGTAAGTTTCGCGGGCCGACTCAACCAAATTGTCAACCTGCCCAAGCCAGGATCAAAACACTGTTCTCGCGTGTTCGAAGGCAACGGCTGGCGCCTTATGGCATCATCCGGACGCGGTAGAAGCGGGCGGCCATCGGGATGGGCGCCAATTGCGCGGTATCGTCAAATGTCCACGGGCCATCCCAATCAATCGTCAGCGAGCCGCCCAACGTGCCGATCACAAGGTCAGTCGCGGTTTCCAGATCGATTCCGAAGTCGCTCGTGCCGGCAGGCAATACCCAAGACGGGCCCGTAAAGATCCCCAGTTGCGTCGCCTCCGACACGCTCGGCCGGTCCATCGCCACGAGGTACAGCCGCTGGTCAATGAAATTGTCCCCGTACCGCAATACGTCCCACGTCGCCAGCACACCCGTTCCGTCCCCGACGGCGAATGGCGGCCCGCACGGCGTGAACGCCGCCAGGATGGCCCCGATGTCGCCCGCGCTAAAGTTCGATTTGATGGTTGGCTCGTCGATGCTGAACGTGCCCACCATCACCAGATTGCTCATCGGCAGTGGATTGCCACAAGCGCCGGCCAGTCCGCGGGTGTCGTACGCCGACACTTCCACCGTCACTTGCGTTGACGACTGGTCGCTACCGGTGGGAAGCGTGATGGCGCCCGATGCGCCCGGTCCCGTCCGGGTCAGCGCCCCCGACACCAGTAAGTTGGTGATCGATTCTCCCGTGCCGCCGGCGGTGATCGTCGGGCTGATGTCGAAGAAGGTATTGGTGTAGGCTGCGGCAACACTCCGAGTGGTACCTTGCAAGGCGTAGGTGTGGCCCGCCACGCACGTCCACGTCACCCGCAAGCCGTCGCCCTCCGGCGTTACCGAAGTGATCCGAAATGCTGATGCCCGGTTGGTCGGATCGGTGCCGGCAAGAAGCTCCTGCAGATTCGAGATGCCGTCGCCGTCGGCATCGTCGCTGGCCCGGCTCAGGTCGTTCGAACGCGGGTCCACGTGACCGAAATACTGCAACCGCCACGCGTCTGGAATATCGTCGCGCGCGAGCAACGTGGCGACACGGTATGTGGTGCCGCTGCCGCCGTACAGATTGACGAAGTTTACGATATTGGAATAGAAGCCGGCGGGAAGGGTTTGGGCCAAGCTATTGACGCTCGCGGTGACAGTGACGCTCTGGCCTTTGGCAAGCATGCCGTTCGCGGCGGACAAACTCAGCCAATTGCTGCTGACGTCCGCCACCCAGCTCAAGGTGCTGCTGCCCGCGTTGCTCAGCGCGTACGGCTGGGAGGAAGGTGTGAACGGACCGCCCTGTTGTCCACTCGCATCCAACCCTGCGCTTGGGCTGACTGTCAGCACAGCGGGCAATACAGGGCCGGTAACGGACAACGTCCACAATACGTTTGTTGTGCCCTCACCCCTGGTCACGTTTACGAAGCTGACAACGTTGGAATACACGCCCCCGCCCAACCCATTCGCGTTCGCGTTGATATTCACCGTGACATCGGTGCTTGCGCCCATACTCAACGTGCCGTTCGTCGCAGATAAACTCAACCACCTGTCGCTGGCAGTGGCCGACCACGCCAAGACGCCGCGGCTGACGTTGATGAGCGTGTACACCCGTGACCCCGGTGCATACGGACCTCCCGGAGGCCCGGTCGCACTCACCCCCGTTGCCGGCGTCACCGCCAACGTGGGTGGTCCGGGCGCGGCCACCCGAACGTCATCGATATACCAGCCACGGAATGTGGAGGAAGCGGCCAGCGAATAGAAGCTGAATGCAAGTTGCGCCGCTTTGCCGGCGAACGCGCTCAGGTCGATGACCTTGGGGTACCACGCCGAAGCATCATTCGTCGACTGGTAAACGAGGCTCCACGACTGGCCGTTGTCGGTGACGAGGTAGACCCATCGATAATCGGACGCATTGTTCGCTTGTTCCCAACCCCAGTAAGTGAGGACCGCGTTTGTCGGCACCAGAAAAGTCGGGCTGGTGAGACTGCCGAAGCTGTAGGTACCGGTGTTATAGTCGCAGGTCGTATCCTGACCGTAATACCACGAATGGGTGGGGCTATACCAATTCGAGCACGCACCGGTCCCCACAATGTGCCACAATCCGGTTGCTGCCCAGCCGTTCGTGCCGTTCTCGATGGCGTCGAAGAAGCCGGCAGTGGCAAACACCCCCAGGTTGGCGGCGCGATTTGTGTTTCCAATTCCGTTTGTCAGGTTCGTGAAGCCGATCGTATCGGTGTATGTCCCGCTTGGCAGATTGTTGGCCGCGCTCGCCAACGAGGCGGTCACAACCACGCTTGTTCCTGGTGGCAAGCTGCCGCCCGCAGTGGATAAGTTCAACCAAGTCGTGCCCGCACTGGCCGCCCAATCCAACGAGAGGCTGCCGCTGTTGCTGAGCGTGTATGTGAAACTGGACGGATTAAACGGACCGCCGACCAGGCCCGCAGGGTTGAATGACGCGTTTGGACTGACCGACAAGGTTGGCGGTAGCGGCGTCCGGACGCTCAAACTAACCGTGCGATTGGCGGTGCCGTTTCCGTTGCTCAGATTTACGAAGGCGATCGTGTCGGTGTAATTGCCACCCACCAATGTGCCGGCCGAGCTGTCGATGGAAACAACCAGCGACGTACCCGCGCCCGTTGCGATGATCCCGTTGGTGAACGCAAGATCTATCCAGGCTGCAGTCTTGTCCGCCGCCCAACTCAGCGTGTGACTGCCCGTATTGCTGAGGGTATACGTCACGCTCGGTGGATTGAAGGGGCCTCCGACCATCCCGCTGGCACTGAACACTGTCGCGGGGCTTACGGCCAGACTCGCCGGGAACCGAACGGTAACGTTCGCCGCCCGGGACACCGAGCCGCTGGTCAGGATATCACGGAACACCACCGCGTCCCGATAAATTCCCGGCGACAAAGCCAGAGCGTTCGTGTTCACCGAGACGATGACGTTCGTGCTCTCGCCGGCAGTCAGCCAGCCGTTGGTGGCTGACAGATCGAGCCAGTTTGCGGCTTTCGTCGCGCTCCAGTTCAAAGAATCCGTTGCGTTCGTGTTATCGAGCGTGTAGGTCTGGCTCGCCGGCGCGAACGGCCCGCCGGGATCGCCGATGCCCGCGAGGTCGTTGGTCGGAGTGACTGTGAAATCAGGGGCGACGGTCGGGAAGCTGTAATCGACAACCACGCAATAGTGGTCGGAGGCCGTTTGGCTGTCGTTGGCGAGGTTCTGGGGGCTGGTGTCAATGTACAAGCCGTGACTCGCCCAGTCCATGCTGCTAAACACGTATCCCGAGGCAGGGGCGAGACGGTTTGTCGCGGCGAGGACATAGTCGAAGCGAATGTTCGTGAATGGCGCGGGATCGCCTGTGCTCCACGTCCTCCAGTCACCATCCAGCGTGGTCGGTTCATAATCAACCAGCCCGCCGCCTTGCTCGAGCGTGGTGATGGGGTGATAGGTGCTCGTGATGGCGCACTCGGGTGTGTCGCGCGGGTCCTCAGATTCGTTGCAGTCGCCTGTAAAAATGTAAGCGAATGAGTTCGTGCCCGCCCAAGCGGTCACATTCGTCGCATCCAACTCGGCCTCGGTCTGCCTCGTACCGCAGCCGTCATCGCAGCATTTGAGGTGCACGTGGAATACCTCCAGCGTGTTCGTGCCGCTGAGTTGGACCTGGAACGACTCCATCCCACGCGGCCCGGCGCTGTAGGTCAGGGGATGAGAAATCGGGTAGCGGCTGATCGAGCCGTTCCGGATAAAGCCGTCGCCCTCGGCGGCAATGTCGACCCAAAACGTGACGCCCGTCTGACTTCCAAAGCAGGTGACGTTGTTGGTCACCCAGTCAATCATGGCCGCGGCAGTGCTGAGCGTCCCGTTATCCTGCAGTTCGCAAAACGTGATGATGTCCGGCTGGTTGTAGTTGACGATGCGGGCGATCGCCTGGGCGGCCGCGCTCTTGTTGTTGGTGATGCTTCCCAGGTTACCGGCGACGTTCCACTGCATCACCCGGATTTGTTGGGCCGAGGCAAACAGAGGCAGCATCCAGAGCAATCCGACAACCGGATAAGCCGAAACGCGTCTCACTCGACGTTCCCCAGATGATCCAAACCCCCACGATTATGCAACTATTCTGTCCTAGCTCGGAGCCAGTGTATCAGATCTGGACGGCTCGCCAAGCTGATTCTTCCAGCCTGTAGCCTCCTTCCTCGTGCTCGTTCTGAAGGCGCCGTGTTCCCGGGCAATGGTTGTGGACGGCCAGCTACTGCAGGAGCCGGACGCAGCGGAAGTGTTGGGCTGACGGAATGATCGCCAAACTCGGCGGCGCCGTCACCGCCTCCGCCGAGCAGACGTGGTAACGCCTTATCCCGGCGGCTGCTTCAACGTAGGACAGGCAAGCCGCCTGTCCATTCTTGGGATTGGTCCAGAGTAGAACGGGCATCGCCTACTCCGCCAAGTAAAGAAGATGGACACACCACGATGCGTGTGGCGACCCAAAGCCCCTCACCCGTCCCCGCGAACGACAGCGGGGCCGGCCTCTCCCCGGCAGGGCGAGGCGATCCCCTCTCCCTTGGTGTGTAAGGGAGAGGGTCAGGGTGAGGGTTCTGCCCATCACTTTTGATCGCATCCAGTCAACGCCATTCCTCAATTGACACGCCCGGACACCGTCGTTAACGTGGCGGCGCGATGCACGGCACCGCCAGCCTCAAGCGCACGCCGTTGTATGCCGCGCACGTCGGGCGCGGCGCGAAAATGGTGTCATTCGGCGGCTGGGAGATGCCGGCCTGCTACACCGGGATCATCGACGAACATACCGCCGTGCGCGCCCGCGTGGGCCTGTTCGACATCTCGCACATGGGCGAATTCCTTGTCGCGGGACCGAACGCCGAGGCGACGCTGAACGTTCTGCTCACCAACGACCTCTGCAAGACCAGCGTCGGCCAGGGACAATACACGCTGCTGTGCAACGACACCGGCGGCATCATCGACGATCTCATCGCGTACCGCGTCGAACCCAGCGTGTTCCTGTTGGTCGTCAACGCGGCGAACATCGAGAAGGATTTCACGTGGATGAACGTCCGCACCACAAAATCCATCGTCCTCGACAACCTCAGCGACCAGATGGCGGCAGTCGCGCTGCAGGGACCCGCCGCGACGAACGTGCTTCCGGAAGCGCAAGGAATCCCCCATTTTGGGATCGCGCGCCTCGGCATTCTCAGCCAACAGTGTTGGGTCGCACGCACCGGTTACACCGGCGAGGACGGATTTGAAATCGTGTGCGACGCCGGCGACGCCCGGACGTTGTGGTCGGCACTGCTCGAGCGCGGACAACCGTTCGGCATCAAGCCCTGCGGCCTCGGCGCCCGCGACACGTTGCGGCTGGAGATGGGTTATCCGCTCCACGGCAACGATATTACCGAGGCGACCACCCCGCTGGAAGCGGGGCTCAACAAGTTCGTGTCGTTCGACAAGGGCGACTTCATCGGGCGCGCCACCTTGAGCGGGCAGAGGACGGCAGGGGTGAAACGGAAGCTCGTCGCATTCAAGATGACCGACAAATCGCCGCCGCCGCGGCCGCACTACCTGATTTATGTGGGCGACCGCACGGTGGGTGAAATCACCAGCGGCACACAATCGCCGTCGCTCGGCACAGGCGTCGGCCTGGGGTACGTCGAGGCCGGCGTCGCGCACGCCGGCACGGCGATCGAGATCGAGATTCGCGGCCGGCGATTTCCGGCGGTGGTCGAACAGAAACCACTTCTAAAGAGAAACATATGAATATTCCGAAAAACCTGAAGTACGCCAAATCGCACGAATGGGTCCGGGTCGAGGGCAACGTGGCGGTCGTGGGCATCACCGACCACGCACAGCACGAGATGACCGACGTCGTCTACGTGGAAACGCCCACCGTCGACTCGCGCGTCGAAGCCGGCAAGGAATGTGCCGTCGTCGAAAGCGTCAAGGCCGCCAGCGACATCTACGCCCCGGTCTCGGGCGACGTGATCGCCGTGAACGAGGAATTGAGCGGCGCCCCCGAATTGCTCAACGAGGACCCGTACGGTAACGGCTGGATATTCAAGGTCAAGATGAGCGACCCCGGGGAAGTCGACGAACTGCTCAGCCCCGACGACTACGCCCATCACATCGGCGCATGAAGACGGAACGCGCTGAGCGATTCGCCAACCGGCATATCGGCCCGAGTCCTGACGACGTTCAGGAGATGCTGCGGGTCGTCGGGTTTCCGACGCTCGACGCGCTGATCGACGCCGCCGTGCCACGGCAGATTCGGCTGGCCAGGCCGCTCTCGCTTCCACCGGCCCGCGCCGAATCTGAGTTGCTGGCCGAACTCGAGGCGCTCCTGTCGAGGAACAAGGTTCACCGGTCGTATATTGGCATGGGCTACTCCGATTGCCTCACACCGCCGGTCATCCAACGCAACGTCTTCGAGAACCCCGGCTGGTACACGCAGTACACACCCTATCAGGCCGAAATCTCTCAGGGCCGGCTCGAAGCGCTGCTCAATTTCCAGACAATGGTCGCCGATCTCACCGGTCTGGAGGTGGCCAACGCGTCGCTGCTCGATGAAGCGACTGCGGCCGCCGAGGCAATGATGATGTGCCACCGCCTGCACGGGCGCGACGGACGAAATACCTTCTTCGTCTCGGGCACGTGTCACCCCCAGACAATTGCCGTCGTACAGACCCGGGCGGAACCCCTCGGAATTGAAGTCATGGTGGGCGACCACCGCCAACTCGCACTCACCGAGAAGGTGTTTGGCGTGCTCCTCCAGTATCCGGCGACCGACGGCGCCATTTACGACTACGAGCCGTTCATTCGCCGCGTCCACGAACGCCAAGCCGCCGCGGTCGTCGCCACCGATTTGCTGGCGCTGACGCTGTTGAAACCGCCCGGCGAATTCGGCGCGGACATCGCCGTTGGCAGCGCCCAGCGGTTCGGCGTGCCGCTCGGCTACGGCGGGCCGCATGCCGCGTTTTTTGCGACCCGGGACGAGTTCAAGCGCCACATGCCTGGCCGGCTCGTGGGCGTGTCGAAGGACGCACAAGGCCGACCGGCGCTGCGGCTGGCGCTGCAGACGCGCGAACAACACATCCGCCGCGAGAAAGCCACCAGCAACATTTGCACGGCGCAAGTTCTCCTCGCGGTCGCGGCCTCCCTGTACGCGGTCTGGCACGGCCCCGACGGCCTGAGAGGAATTGCCCAGCGAGTCCACGTCCTGACGCGCAAGCTCGCCGACGCCGTTGACCGCGTCGGCAACGAACCGTTCTTCGACACGATCCGCGTCCGCGCCAAGGCGCCGCCCGCCGTCGACGTCCGCGACTTCGGGGATGGAACGGTCGGCATCTCACTCGACGAAACGACCACCGACGACGATGTCGATCAGCTAATACAAACCCTCGGCTGCGCCCCATCTTCTCGGCCCTCGCCGCCCCTCGCGCTTCGCACGTCCCCGTTTCTTGCTCACTCCGTGTTCAACCTCCACCACACCGAACATGAAATGCTGCGGTATATCAGGCGGCTCGAATCACGCGATCTGTCGCTGACGACGTCGATGATCCCCTTGGGCTCTTGCACGATGAAACTGAATGCGACCGCCGAGATGATGCCCCTCGCCTGGCCACAGGTTTCCCGGCTGCATCCCTTCGCCCCGGTCGAGCACGCCGCGGGTTATCAGGCCCTGTTCAAGCAACTCGAGGCGTGGTTCGCCGAACTAACCGGTCTCGCCGCGGTCTCGCTCCAACCCAACGCAGGTTCGCAGGGCGAGTACGCGGGATTGCTCGTGATTCGCCAATACCACAAACAACGCGGCGAAGGACGCCGCGACGTCTGCCTGATTCCGGTCTCGGCCCACGGCACCAATCCCGCCAGCGCGGTGATGGCGGGGTTCGAGGTCGTCTCCGTCCGATGCGACGCACAAGGCAATGTCGACGTCGTCGACCTGCGTACCAAGGCCGAGGCGCATCGCGACCGGCTGGGCGCGCTCATGGTGACGTATCCCTCCACCCACGGCGTGTTCGAGGAAGGGATCGCGGAGATTTGCCAGATCGTTCACCAGCACGGCGGCCAAGTGTACATGGACGGCGCGAACATGAACGCGCAGGTTGGGCTTTGCCGCCCGGGTGACATGGGGGCCGACGTTTGCCATCTCAACCTGCACAAAACGTTCTGCATCCCTCACGGGGGCGGCGGCCCGGGCTTGGGGCCCGTTGCGGTGGCGGAACATCTCGCCGCTTACCTGCCCCGGCACCCGCTCGCCAAAGTTGGCGGTGCGAAAGGAATCGGCGCGATCTCCGCGGCGCCGTGGGGCAGCGCCAGCATCCTGGTCATCCCGTGGATGTACATCGCGCTGATGGGACCCGATGGCCTCGCGGACGCGACGAAGATCGCCATCCTCAACGCCAACTACGTTGCCCGGCGCCTCGAACAATGTTTCCCGACACTCTACCGAGGCAGCCGGGGCCTGGTCGCCCACGAATGCATTATCGATTGCCGCCCATTCCAAGCCAGCGCGGGCATCGAGGTTGAGGACATCGCCAAGCGGCTGATGGACTACGGATTTCACGCCCCAACCATGTCGTGGCCCGTGCCCGGCACGCTGATGGTGGAGCCGACCGAAAGCGAATCGAAGGCAGAGATCGACCGTTTCTGCGACGCGTTGATCTCCATTCACGCCGAGGTCGAAGCCATCGAGTCGGGGGCCATGGATCGAACCAACAATCTACTGAAGAACGCCCCCCACACAGCCGCGATGGTCGCGGCCGACACATGGCCGCACCCGTACAGCCGCGAGCAAGCGGCGTTTCCCGCGCCGTGGACGCGCGAGCACAAATTCTGGCCCGCGGTCGCCCGCGTCGACAACGTCTATGGCGATCGCCATGTGGTGTGCACCTGTCCGCCTGTCGAAGCGTACGGGACCGACACGCGCGTCAGCTAACCCAAGGCGCCGGCGACACCTGATTTTATCATTGGCACCTCGCGCTGGAAATGGTATGCTTACGAAAGCGTGAGGGGGGATGCCATGGCGAAGGCTCGCAAGGAAGTGGAACTGGCAGTTCGCGTCGGCAACAAACCTGAAGCACTGGGGAACGTGCTCGCTGCCATCGCCGCCCGTCAGGTCAACGTCCTCGCCTACTGCACCTACTCTGACCGCGACGAACTGGTGATTCTCCTGGTCACCGACAATGCGTTCGTGGCCAAGGCCGCACTGCAAGCCGCCGGTTTTCCCTGTAAGGCAAACTCCGTGGTCCTCGTCGGGGCGACCGGCGAAATGGGCGCGGCGGCGCGAATCGGCGCGCATCTCGGGATGGCCGGCGTCGAGATCCTTTACTCGTACGCTTCCGCATCGGGCGGCGACCATTTCTGCGCCGTATTCAAGACCAGCAACGACGAGCAGGCGATCGCCACCCTCGAGGGTTGTCCGCAAGCCCACGCGGCCGCGTGAGTTCGGCTCCCGCGCGGCGACCTGGCTACTTTTCCGGACCCACGTTGCTGGTCGGCGCATTGGTGGCGGTTGCCGCGGCTCCACTTGATTTTGCCGGGCCAAACGGCCACCACCACTTCTTCTTCCGTGGCTTTTCGGGCGGGGACGGCGGATTCAGTTCCTTATCGCTCATCACGTGTTCCACACGCGGGTAGGTTTGTTCGCCACCGAGAACAACCACTGAGCCGTCATCCCGGGCAACGAGCTGTGGCGTCGAAAACAAATCGGAGTACACAAGCCGCTTCAGCGTCCTGGCTTCAGGATCGATTTCGGCGTAGCCGCACGAGCGCGGGCCGCTGCGGTACAGCACATGCACGTTGCCGGCCGGGTCCACCCGGGCCGTCGGCTCACTCAACGACAGGGATTGACCGAGTGGCACCATGCCGTAAACCAGATTGTGCGCCTCGTCCTGGACGCCCAGGTACAGCAGGTCGCTGTGCCCCACGCGCAGCGTGACGAGCGAATAGACCCGGTATTCCTCGTTCGTCTCGCCGGGCGGAACCGGCAGGCCGACCGTTTGCCGCCACAGCTCTCGGCCGTTGAATATGGTGAACTTGACCGGGGGCGAGAACGCGCGCGCCCCGGCGCTGTCGACCACGGCCCGCACCGTGTAAATGCCACGTTGACGCAGGTCATAGTACGGGAGCAGGTTGAACGTGCGGCTCAGCGTCCGGCCCGGCGGGATCTGGACGGCTTCCAGCACCGGTCGCGTTCCCACCTCGGACATCGTTTCGCCGGCGTCATCGGCGATCAGGAAACTGAGCCAGTGAACGTTCTCCGGACCGCCGAGTTCGATCGTGCGTCCGGAGAAATTGTGAATCGTGACGATAACGGGAATCGATTCGTACAACAGCCGGGCATCGCGCTCCATCTGGAGCTGAACGGACAACTGCCCTCGGGCGCTCAGCGGCAACGCCACAACCAAACACAACGCGAACGAAATTCGTCGACACATGAAAGAAACGTTAGCACGCAAGCAAAGAGTTCAACAAGGAAAATGCCGTTCGGCTAACGCGGTCCGGCCAGCGCGGCGAGCGCGGTGCGCAGCGCCACATTGTGCGCCGCGGCCCGTCGCTCCAACGGAAATCGCACGGGCGTCTCGCTGCCCAGCACGTGGTCGGTGCAATTCAGAAACACGTGGAACGCCATCGGCCAGCGACGACGACGATGCAGCGCCCGCGCCGTTCCCTCGCGGCGAATCAAGGCGACCCCGGTCGCCCGATTGCCGTCGATCACCTTGTCGCGATTGATAGGGATGATCTTTCCCACCGCCCGAACGACGCGCTCGCCGATGAACGGCGGGCCGGCTCGAAGCTCGTAAAGGTAGTAACCCGATGCGTCCACGTCTTCATGAAAATCCAGCATGAACAGGAACCGTTGTCCGCGAACCAACCGGCGGACCAGCCCGGCTTCGGGACACGCGGACGGATCGCGGAACTGGCGGTTGATGTCGAGGCGTTGGGCGTTGCGGCGCTGGTTGCGTTCCCAGCCGTAGGGATTGATGCAGGGCAACACCAACCAGTTCACACGCCACCGGGCCCACTCGCCGTTCTCCAACCAACGCAACGCGCCCTCGACGCTGCCCGGCTCTTCACCGTGAATTCCCGCTGTCAGGAAAATGGTGGGCGCTCGCCGGTGGATGTGCCGGCGCACGCAATAGAAGGGATACCCCCAAACGGTCCCGGCCTGGTCGACCCGCCACTCGCCCTGCGGCAATGCGCGCAGCCGGCGCACGATTTCGGTGTAGTCCCGGACCCGCCCCATGAACGCGCGGTCAGGCTTCGACCATCGCCTTGAGGAATTCCTTGTTCGTCTTGAGTTTGCCAAGCCCGTTGAGCAACTTCTGGATGGCTTCCACGGGTGGCGCGCCGCTGAGCGCGCGACGGAGTCGGGTGATTCCCTCGAGGTCCTTGGGCGCCAACAGCAATTCCTCGCGGCGCGTGCCGGAGGCGTTGATGTCCACCGCGGGCCAGTAGCGTTGTTCGGCGATCTTGCGGTCGAGCACCAATTCCAGGTTGCCGGTGCCTTTGAACTCCTGGAAGATGAGCTCGTCCATGCGCGAGCCCGTGTCGATCAGCGCCGTGGCGATGATCGTGAGCGAGCCGCCCTCTTCGGCCTTGCGGGCGGAGGCAAAGATGCGCCGCGGCTGTTCCATCGCGCGGGCGTCGAGTCCCCCCGTCATGGTCCGGCCCGTGGATCCGATGTAGTTGTTGAAGGCCCGGGCGAGACGCGTGATCGAGTCCAGCACGATGAAGACGTCCCGGCCAAACTCGACGAGGCGTTTGGCGCGTTCGATGGCCATCTTGGCCGTGCGGACGTGTTCCTCGATGGTCTGGTCGTTGGTGGAGGCAATCACCTCGCCGCCCTTGATCGAGCGCCGGAAGTCGGTCGTTTCCTCGGGACGCTCATCCACCAGCAACACCATCGTGTGGACGTCCGGATGATTCGTCAGGATCGCGTCGGCGATGTGGTGCAGCAACGTCGTTTTACCCGTGCGGGGCGCGGCCACGATCAACCCGCGGGTGCCTTTGCCGATGGGGGCGATGAGGTCCATGACCCGGGTCGTCAACCGATCCGGGACCGTTTCGAGGATGAACCGTTCGTTGGGATTGAGGCTGGTGAGATCGTCGAATTTCTTGAGCGCCGCCCACTTGTCGGGCGGTTGACCGTTCATCTTGTAGATCTCGGCCAACTGGGGACTGCCCTTCTTGGGCGGCACAGCGCGGCCTTCGATTTCCAAGCCGGCCCGCAGCTTGAATTTGCGGATGATGTCCGGCGACACGTAAATGTCGGTCGGGCTGATCTGGAAGCTGCGGGTAGGGTTGCGGAGAAAGCCGAACCCTTTCTCGCCGACTTCGAGGACGCCACGGACCGTGGTGCCGGTTGGTTGCGGTGGAGGCTGCTGCTGTGTTTGTTGCTGTTCCGTCTCGTTCACAATCGTTGCTCCGCGCGCGTCGAGCGCAAGCGTATGGTTTTGGTTGTCAGATCGTGCACCGCCTTGATGTAGCGGACGGTGCGCGTCTTGGCCCGCATGAGAATCGAGTGCGTGATGGCCTGATGACCGATAAACCGCACCCCGGGCAGCAACGGGCTGTCGCTGATCCCCGTGGCGCAGAATACGATCCCGCTTCCCCGCGCCAAATCCTCCGCGTAATGCACTTTGTTCAGTTCCCCTTCAAATCCTTGTTCGACCAGCTGCTGGCGCTCCGCATCGTCCCGCGGCCACAGCTTCACCTGCATGTCGCCGCCCAGACAACGCAACGCGGCCGCCGCCAACACCGCTTCGGGCGAGCCGCCCACGCCGGCATACAAATCCGTGACACTGTCCGGCAGACTCGGCGCAATCGCGCCCGCCACGTCGCCGTCGCCGATCATCCTCAGCCGGGCCCCCACTTTGCGGAGGCGCTTGACCATCGGCTCGTGTCGCGGACGATCCAGCACGGTGACGGTCATATCGTTCACTGGCGTGTTCAGGATCTTCGCAATCAGGAGCACGTTTTCCTCAATCGGTGCTTCCAGTTTCACCTGTTCCACGCCCTGCTTGAGCATGTAATTCCGCACTCGCGGACCGTACGCCAACTTTTCCGAGTAAAAGCTCGGTAAATTCCTCAGCGATTTCCCCAACCCATCGTACGTGCTGCCGGCCGCCAGCACCGCGATGACGTTCGGTAACCCCTTGGAAAGGTTCGTCGTTCCGTCCACCGGGTCCACCGCAATATCCAACGGCACGGCTCCCGGCTCCCAAGTCCCGAGTTGCTCGCCGAGGAACACCCCCGGTGCCTCATCCTTGGCCCCCTCTCCAATCACCACCTCGCCGCAACACGGGATGAGGTCGAACATCCCCCGAATCGCGTCGCACGCCGCCTGATCGGCTGCGTTCTTGTCGCCGCGGCCGAACCATTGCGCGGCGTTCAGCGCGGCCGCTTCCGTCGCGTGCGCGAGGTCAAACTCGATGACACGCTCCCAATCCTGAATCGGCTTACGATTCAACATCGCCATGAATGGACGTAGCCTTTGAGCCTATCGGGCTATTCCGCGTTCAGACTTGCGACAGAAGTCGATAAAATGTCTCAGTTCTTGGGTGGCCGGAAGTCCAGCTTGTATCTTATCCAAAGCATTGCTGACTGTCAACCCCCCACGAAACATTATCTTGAACGCCTCCCGCAAAGCGCGCTGGGCCTCCTCGGACACCCCGTTGCGCTCTAAACCGACCTTGTTGACCCCGCGCGCCTCGGCGGGGTTGCCATCGGCCATCATGTAGGGCGGCACGTCCTGCACAACCTTGGCACAGCCGCCAATAATGGCCATGGTCCCGATCCGACAAAACTGGTGAATCGCCGCCAACCCGCCCACAATCGCATAGTCTTCCACCAGAACGTGTCCGGCCAGCGTCCCGCAGTTGCTGAAGATTACATGATCGCCGACGACGCAGTCGTGGGCAATGTGCGCATACGCCAGGAAATTGTTGTGCGACCCGATCCGCGTGTGCAATCCGTCGCCCGTCGCCGTGTGAACCGTCACGTGTTCCCGGAACACATTGTCCGATCCGATATCCAGATAACACTTCCCTCCCGCGAATTTCAAGTCCTGAGTTTTCAGCCCGATGCAGGCGAACGGAAAGAACTCGCACCGCGGTCCGATGGACGTCAGCCCGTCCATGACCACGTGTGAATGCAGCCGGCACCCCTCCCCCAGCTTCACGTTCGGGCCGATCACACAATACGGCCCGACTTCGCAGTCCGCGGCAAGTTGCGCGTGCGAATCAACAACGGCAGTCGGATGGATTTTCGCCGAAGACATGCGAACCTGATTGACTTCCCCGCGCTCCTTGTACATCAGCGCCTACCTCCGGTCAACACCGTGATTTGTCAATCAGCAGACGCTCCACGCTCGGCGGGACACGACGCTGAATCAGCGAGCCTTGTATTTGGCGCGTCGCTCCCGAATCGCTGCGGCGCGAGGTGTTTTCTTGCTTTTGCCCAACAGCCAACCGGCCTTCTGGTCCAGGTTGCCGTAGTAGCGGTCGAGTCCTGCTTTCTTCGCCTCGCGATATATTTGTTCGCGGATCCGGTGGAGTTCCCTCAACGCCTCTGGCTCGCGGCGTTTCTTCATGACTCCATCACCTCTCTCGGCGTATGAATTCGGATGGATGGGAACCCATAGCGTAGATTGACCTGATTGATCCTCTCGATGCGTCGCACGTTGACCAGATGTTCCATGTTCCAGTTTACGACAACGTCCAGCCGGTGGCAAACCGCTACCGCCACATGCAGTGCGTCATCGAGGAAGCGCGGGAATAATTCCGTCCTGAACATACAACCGGCCCAATCCCCGCGCCTGCGCACCCACGGTCAGTGTTTCGGGGCTCAAAGCCTTCAATGCGGACAACAAACGACGCGGGAGAGGAGCGCGCATGATTTCATCTTCTGTCACGACCGAAGTATAAAACTCGTCGGCGCACAACCTCGCCCAAGCGAAGAACTCCTGCGTCATACGCCGCAAGTCTGGCGCATCGTCGTGGAACAACATGTTCGGCACACTCGTCTCGATGTAGGGCTTGATTTCTTCCGGTGCTCCCATCCCGAAGCTGAGGCAGACACGGATGTCACCAATCCGGTGGCGGCGCTCATCTCCAAGTGGAATGTACCGGCCATGCACCTACGCAACGTCGCGCAGGGCAACCGCCTACGGAAGTATGGTTGCTTGGATGCGCAGCTTGAGTTTCTCCCGAAAATCGGCTGCGTCCTTCCACAACACATGGTTTCGATGGCTCGTGTCGAAGTGTGCTTCACCTATCTCACCATCCTTACAGGCGAAGATCACTTTCCGTCCCAGCCCCAACATAAAGCCAGCTTCAAAGTAGACGCCGTTCCTGTGACCGGTGAAATCTGCCACCATGAATTTGCTTTTCCGCATCTCGGCGATGATTGTATCGTTTCTGTCCTCGTTGTATTCCGCTCGATCCACTCTGAATGAATCGTAGCCGCAGTCCTTCTCGATTGCGGCTTTGATTCCGTCTTCATAGACGTCATCCAGCGATGGATCACACTTCATCGCAACGAAGACCTGCTTACTCAATGGCGCCCCTCGCTGCAATTCGGCGATCCTATTAAATCCCTTGGCAGATATCTTCACCGTGAATCCTGAGAAAGGAGCAATTACCGCTGTTGCCTCCACCAAATCCTCTTCGCGGAGAATGCTGAGAAGAAAATCCATCTCAGTAGTGTTCAGAGCGAAGACCATGCTTCTTGCGTGGTCAGCTACGTCGACGTGGTCACCGAGATGTTTTGTATGAGCGTTGAGATTGAGCAGGGCCCGATCGAGTCTCTCGGCGATTGACTTGGGAAATGCGTCAACCGCTGCGTCCCAGCCGACGCTGCCAGGTGGTGACGTAGTCCGAACCGAATTTTGAGATGAAAAGAAGATAGGGCGTGGAAGCTGCCGCAGGGTATTCTCCTTCACGTAGCAGGCCAGCTTTGCCAAATCAGAGGGATCGCGACGTTGATGGAGAACTAGGCAGTCCTCGGTTATTCCGTATGCCCCGCAGTATTTGCACTCAACGCCTTTACCGCCAGAACCGAACTCCGGGCAAAAAAACCTACAGCCTTCTGTCCGCAGAAAAGGCAGTCGACATCGCTCATGATGACCTCCCGCCTTTGATCTCTTGAGGTTTTTGATGGGTCAATCTTGATCGTCCCGTCAACCTACACGATGCTAAACATGACTTCGGCTTCGCTGACCACTTCGCCGGCGACCTTGCACGTGCCCTTGGCTTTCGCGATCTTGGCCCGGGCCCGGCCCATTTCGATCTCGATGATCAGTTGGTCGCCGGGCCGGACGGGTTTGCGCCATTTGACGTTGTTGGCGCTCATGAAATACGCGACTTTGCCGGCGTTCTCGCCCGACCGCAGCATCAACACGCCCGCCACCTGCGCCATCGCCTCCAATTGCAACACCCCCGGCATGATTGGATGACCGGGGAAATGTCCCTGGAAAAACGGTTCGTTGATCGTCACGTTCTTTAAGCCGATGATCTTCTCTTCGCCCTCGACCTTGAGAATCCGGTCGACCAACAGGAACGGGTACCGATGCGGCAGCACGTTCAGCAGTCGCATGATGTCCATCGCTGGTTCCGTCGGCCCTTCGGACGGCATGGGTGGCACAAACGGGACCGGCGCGGGCTGCTCTTTCTCCATCAGTTTGGCCAGCGCCCGCGTCAACTCCGCGTTGCAGGAATGGCCAGGCCGGATGGTGATGATGTGCGCCGCCAGGGGGCGTCCGAGCAGCATGATGTCGCCGAGCACGTCGAGAATCTTGTGCCGCACAAACTCGTCACGAAACCGCAGCGGCTCGGTGGCCAGAACACTCTCGTTGCGGATGAGCACCGCGTTTTCGAGGCTGCCGCCTTTGATCAGACCGTGATCGATGAGATGCTGCAAATCCTCGTAAAACGCGAACGTCCGCGCCGCCGAAATCTGCGACTCGAACGTTTCGGGTTCGATCGCCAGGCTGAGAAACTGCGCGTCCAACCCCGGCTTACCGTAGTGGATCGTGCAACTGATGCGTAGCTGGTCGCTCGGCACGACGACCACCAGCGAATCGCCCACTTCGACGTGCACCGTCTCTTGTGGCCGAAAAATCTCGTGTTTGCCTTCTTGCGGCTGGATGCCCGCCTGTTTGACCATCTGCACGTAGGGTAACGCACTGCCATCGCCAATGGGCGGTTCGTTGGCGTCCAACTCGATGATCAGGTTGTCGATTCCGTAACCGTTGAGCGTGGCCAACACGTGCTCGACGGTGTGGATGACCGCGCCGTCGCTGCCGATGGTCGTCCAGCGCGTCACGTCGCGAATGTTCGCCACGCACGGTTCGATGACGGGTTTCCCGTCCAGATCGACCCGCACGAATTTGATACCGTGGTCTACGGGCGCCGGCTTCCACGTCATGTTGACCTTGGAACCTGTGTGGATGCCGATGCCCGAAAACGACACGGGGTGTTTGATCGTCTGCTGCTGCTTCAGCATGTGCGGCGCGGTTGTAACACGTGGCCCACCAATTGGCAAGCCGTCGGTTTTCGGTATAATGAACGCGCCGTCGCTCGTGCGCCGGTGTCGGATGAGATCGCGTTTGCCAATCGTTCTGTTGCCGCTCGTTGTCGCCACCGCCTTCGGCGACCCGATCGTGATCCAAGGTCCCGAGCAAGGCCTGCTCGACCTCAACCTACCCGATGGAGGCCTGCCCCCGGTCCCGGGCGTTCGAAACATCGAAATCTTTCGGGCCACGAGCGACAAACACGCGGCCACCGATGGCAACGGCTGGACCTACAATCACCACGTCGATATGGCCTGCTGGAAAGGCCGGTTGTACGTGGCGTGGAGTTCCGGGGAGAAAGATGAAGACACCTGGCCTTGGCACGAGGTGTATAGCTCGTCGTCGGACGGCGTTACCTGGTCCGTGCCTGCCGAACTGTTCCCGCAAGGTGTGTCGATGCCGTTGCGCATGCAGTTCTTTCATGCGCCAAATGGCCGGATGCTGGCCATTGCGGGACTCCGCCGCGATGAGACCAGGCTGACCGACAAGAACCGAGACACGCTGGTCGTCCGGGAGATTTTACCAGACCACACGCTCGGCCCGTACTACACACTTCTGACGCCGACACCGGCGTCGACCGGGGAGTCCTTCACCAATTCTACCGACATGGGTTTCGTCCAGGCGTGCAACCAATTGCTCGCCAATCGACCGTTTCTCGAGCAGCAAGATTACGGCGCATTGCTGGGCGACCGCCGCATGAAATGGCACGCGGCCGACGACAAGAATATGAAGTTGAAAGCGATGTCGCTGTTCCACCGCAAGGACGGCGCACTGGTCGGCATCTGCAAGTACGGCTGGGTCACCGTCTCGAAGGACGATGGCGCCACATGGTCGAAGCCGGTCATCCCCAAAACGCTGGTGACCGGCACCGGCAAGGTTTGGGGACAACACACGTGCGACGGCCGCTATGTGCTGGTCTACAACCCTGACCAGAAGGATCGTTTTCCACTGGTGATGGTCACCAGCAACGACGGTGTCACGTTCCGCGACATGCGCGTGGTGCACGGCGAGTTGCCGCTGCAACGCTACGTCGGTTTACATAAGAACGTCGGCCCGCAATACGTGCGCGGCATCTCCGAATGGTCGGGCGACGGTTCGTGGGCCGACAACGCCGTGTGGGTCGTTTACAGCGTCAACAAAGAAGATATCTGGGTCAGCCGCATCCCGCTGTCGAGTAACGCCGACGCATGGAACACCTACAGCCCGAAATGGGCGCCGGCCGAAGTGGTGAAGGATGGCGTGAATCTGGAAGACCGCGATCCGTATGATTACGCCCGGGCGGTGCGCCTCTTCCCGCCAAAGCGAAACGTCACCGTGTCGTTCGATTTCATGACCAGCAAAGCGGGTGACGCTCCGTTGGAAGTCGAATTGCTGGGCGGATCGGCCAGCCGGTGCCCTGTTCGCTGGGAATTGACGAAGACGGATTTCACAGGCGACTGGCTCTCCTGCCGGATCGTCGCCGATGCGCGGTCCGGCAGGTTTACATTTTTCATGGGCGACACACCCCTCACCAAGGGGCAGCCATTGACCGGGCCGGCGGCCGGCTTCACCGGGATTTCCTTTCGGACCGGTCCGTCGCGGCCAATCATCGACCGCGCGAAAACGTCCGTTACCGATGATTCTCCGGTCGCTGCAACCAGTTACAGCATTCGCCAACTCGTAATTCAATGAGCGGGTCGGATTGCCGTGGTGTTGCGCGGCACGACGGAGGCAATTTTGAAGCCTGCTAGTCCTGATCGTGCGTGTCGATCTCGCCTTGGACGTGCAGCTTCTTGGGGGCTTCCGGCTCCCGGACCACCCGGTAAATGCACCATCCGAGAAACCCGGTGACAAAGCCCACCGACACAATCATGATGATCCAGCCACCGATAGTCATGTGTCCGTCTCCTTCTCAAGCGGGTCGATCCGGTTCCAACGGCGGACCGATTGTGCCGTGAGCAGAATGGCCAACGCGAAGACCAAGCCGATGAATCCCACGGTCATGGCGACCACCGGGTCGTGACCGATCTTCTGGACGTAGGCCCCGGCCATCTGGTGCAGCCACACGGCAAACACGGTAAACAGGTACACCGGCGCCACGTATTTGATCACATACATCACAAACCGGGGAATCCGAATCTCCGCCCCGCGTTCGAGCTCCTGGTAGCCTTTTTCAATTCCCAGCACCCAGCCGAACAGCAGCACTTCAATCGTCGCCAAGATATAAATGCAGACCGATCCCACCCAGAAATCCATCGTGTCCAACGCGATTACATCCTTCGAGAAATAAACCACAAACGCGCTCCCGGCGGCCGTGATAAAGCCCAACAACGATACCGACGCGCGCCGCCCCAATCCCAGCCCTTCCTCCAGCAAAGCAATCGCCGGTTGGAGCATCGAAACGGAACTGGTCAACGCCGCGAGAAACAGCAGAAAGAAAAACACCGCGCCAGCGAACTGCCCGAGGGGCATCGTGTTGAACACCATCGGCAACGTGATAAACCCGAGATTGAACGTGGACTTGGTCGCGGCCATGACCCCCACCGTACCCAGAAACACAAACGCCGCCGGCACCGTGATCAGCCCGCCAAGAGCCACCTCACAAAACTCGTTGCCGGCCACCGCCGTCACGGAACTCAGCGCGATGTCGTCATTGGGTTTCAGGTAACTGGCATAACAGCAGATAATGCCAAAGCCCACCGACAGCGAGAAAAAGATCTGCCCGGCCGCTTCCAGCCACATCTGCGCGTCGCTCAATTGTTGCCAGATCGTCTTGTCACCCCAGCCGAGGTTCCACATGAAGCCCAGCCCGTTCAGCACATTCTGGTCGGGCTTGGCCGGGTCCGGCGTGCCCAACGTCAACACCCGCACCAGCACGATCAGCGCACACAGGACCAACGCCGGCATCGCCCACTTGCAGAACCACTCAATGCCCTTGCTCAAGCCGCGGTAAATCAGGACGAAATTGATGACGAAGCACACGCCCAAGAAGAACAAGGCGGAACCAGCAAAGTGAATCGTCGTAAAATCATAGGCGGCTCCGTGATTGTTCAACCCGACGAACTCGCTGAAGAACCGGGCGTAGGCCGATTGCTCCGGCCCGAGCGCCATCTCGCCGGTCGCGAACTTCCACGCGTATCCGAGGCACCACCCCTCGATGTATACGTAGTACATGTAAATCGCGACGGGAACCAACACCCCCAAGGCCCCCAGATAAGGCGACAGCTTGTTGCGCCACATCACCCGGAAAATTCCTGGCAGCGAATTGTAGCCGCGCGCACCGCCATAACGCCCCGTTGCCCACTCCGCCCACGCGATCGGCAGCCCCAACAGAAACAGCGCCACAAAGTACGGAATCATGAACGCTCCGCCTTCGTACTGCGCCGCCTTGCCGGGAAACCGCAAAAAGTTGCCCAGCCCAACCGCGCTCCCCGTGACCGCCAGGATGACTCCGACCCGAGTTCCCCAGGTTTCTTTGCCTTGATTCACGTGCCTCCTCTCAAACGCTCCGCAACCCGGCGCGCATCATACCCGCTTTCCATAAAAAGTAAACCACCCTCGGTCGCGTCACCACGAGAGTTGGACGTTGCAGGTTCAATCCTGTGCGTTAAGCTGTGTGCCATGAAACCCACGGTCGCCATCATCGGCGCCAGCGCCGACCGCCGCAAATTCAGCAACAAATCCATCCACGCCCATCTGCGGGCCGGCTACGACGTCTACCCGGTCAACCCGAAAGAAGACACCATCGAAGGATTGAAGTGTTACCCGTCCATTCTCGACGTCCCAGCCGCGCTCGACCGCGTCAGTCTTTATCTTCCGCCTGCGCTCGGCATCCAGGCACTCGACGACATTGCCCAGAAAGGTTGCCAGGAATTGTGGGTCAACCCCGGTGCCGAAAGCCCTGAGCTGATGGAGAAAGCCCAGGCCCTCAAGTTGAACGCGATTTACGCCTGCTCGTACATGGACGCGGCGTCGCATTAACCGGCGAGAATCATCCTCGCCCGCGAAAACACGGCGTCGAACATCGGCTCGGTGAGTTTGCCCGTGTTGGTGTTCTGCCGGCTGGGATGGTAGGAGGCGATGAGTCGCGGCAAACCTTCGCCGATTTGATGCACGGTATTGTGAGCAAACCGCGGCAATGGCTTGGGCAACTGAACCCCGAGCCGTCGCAGCCCTTTCAGATAATTGTCGAATGCGATCTTGCCGAGGGTGACGACGACGCGCGCTTGTTTCAGCCGCTGTAATTCCTCGTCAAAGTACAGGCTGCAGTTGCCAATCTCTTTTGGCAACGGCTTGTTGTCGGGCGGGGCGCAGTGGATGACCGCCGTGATGTAGCAGTCGAGCAACTTCATTCCATCGTCGCGGCGCTGCCAGGTCGGTTGACTGGCCAACCCCGCCCTGTGCAACGCGCGGAAGAGCCACCGGCCCGAAGAATCGCCCGTGAACACCCGGCCGGTGCGGTTCCCGCCGTGTGTCGCCGGGGCGAGGCCGATGACGAGCAACCGCGCGTCCGGCCTTCCGAGACTTGGCACCGGCTTGGCCCAATAGTCCCAGTCACGAAACTCGCGCTTCTTTTCGCGTCCAATTCGCTCCCGATACGCCGTCAGCCGCGGACAAAGCCGACAGCGGACGATGCGAGCGTTGAATTGTTCGGACCAGTTCACCAGAATCCTATCCGTCCGCCCTGTCACCCTGAGCGTAGCGAAGGGTCTCTCGAATGCTCTTTCGCGAACGAGCGAGATGCCTCGACAAGCTCAGCATGACAAGTCGCGCAGTCACCGTCTCCCCGCAAACCGCAGCCCTTGGAACCCTCGAATCCGTTCCCGTGCTTCCGCCAGCCGCGCGGACGTGATCCGTCCCGACTCGACGCCATGCGCCAGCGCGTCGTGTGCCGCAAGCATCTTCTCGGCAGTGTGACAGACCAGCACAACATCGGCGCCGGCATTGACCGCCTCAACGGCCGCCTGTTCGACCGTGCCAAACTGGGAGATGGCGCCCATGTCCATGTCGTCGGTCACCACCAGACCGGTGAACCCCAGTCGCTGGCGTAACAAGTCGGTGATGATCGCCCGCGAAAGTGACGCGGGTCTTACCGCCGCGCCGGGATCGAACGCGGGATAATGCCCATGTCCGACCATGATGGCGGCCAGCCGCGGCATCAGCCGCACGTACGGTACGATGTCCTCAGACAGCAGCTGTTCCCGCGTGCGGCTGATCGTCGGCAACTTCTCGTGCGAATCGAGCGTCGCAGCGCCCAGACCGGGGAAATGCTTCGGGCACCCCCGAACGCCGGCGCCTTGCAGCCCGTCCAGGAACGCACCGGCCCAGGGGGTCACTTCGTCAGCCGTCCGACCCCAGCAACGCCCACTCAGCGCGTTGTCGGCCTTTGCACCAAACAATTCGAGGTCAAGCACGGGGGCGAAATCGATATCGATGCCCCACTCATGCAGCCGTTGGCCGGTGGTCCGGCCGAAATCCTCCGCCGGCGCCGGATCGCCGGGCTTCTTCAGGTCGACGATCGTCGGCGCCTCGCCGATGATATTCCGGAGGCGGTTGACGCGGCCGTGCTCCTGGTCGATGGCGATGGACGAGCCCGACGGCAGTTCGTGGTGCAGGGCGCGGCAGAACTCGCGCAATTGTGGCGCGGACTCGACGTTGCGAGCAAAGAGCACGATGCCACCGGGCTGGATGGTATGGAGGAGGCGACGGCTCTCGGGCGTGAGTTCGGTGCCTGCCAATCCGATGAAAAGATGTTGCCCGACGTACCGGGATGGTTTAGACATCACGTCGTCGTTGTACCACGTGGAGGCGCGTCATGAAAGTGTTCAAAGAATCAACGATCGTCACCCCGAACAAACCCGGCAAACTCGCCCAAGCGCTGCGGGCAGTGGCCAACGCGGGCGTCAACCTCATCGCCATTGACTCGTCCTCGGGATACGACCTCAACATGGTACGGTTGGTCACAAGCGATCCGGCCAGAGCCCGATGGGGACTCGAAAAGCTGGGCTACAACGTCACGGAATCCGCGGTCCTGGGAGTCACCGTCTCGGACAAACCCGGTCAGTTGGCCCGGATCGCATCGATCTTTTCGAAGTCGCACGTGAATATCGAGTACATGTACGCCTCGGCCGCCGCCTACGACCAGCCCGCGATGGTCATCGTGCATGTGGCCGACGCCGAGCTCGCGGAGAAAGTGTTGCGCGCGGCAAAGATCGCCTGAGCCGAGCGCTGCGCCGCGACGCCCCCCTAACGTCGTCCAACCTGAATCGTCGGCGCCGGGTGATCCGCGCAGGCCTGGTTCGTCGGAACGTCGGTCGATTCGCTGCTGGGCTTGACGTAACCGTGTTGGATGAGCCAACCCTCAACTTCTTCTCCGCTGACATCGGCCAGAATCTGGCCGTCAATTTCCAGCGTGGGCTGTAACGGTTGCCCGCTCTTTGCCACCATTTCCTGATAGTGCTCGGGGTGGTTGATGACGTCACGATCCTCGAAGGGAAGTTGGTATTTCCGCAGCACGGCCCGGACGCCGTTGCTCCAGCCACAACTCGGTTTCAGCCACGCAATGATTTTCGGTTGATTCATAGAGTTCTCACGCTCCAGCCTTTCTATGCACGAAGATGGACGAAAATGCAAGCGACGAAGTATCGGTCCACTGGCCCGCCATCCAGGTCAGTATTTTACTGGCTCCCCGGCTGGAAGGCCGTGGCACCTAAGCTGCTCATTCCGTGGGGGATGACTTTGCTTCGCGAGATCCAACTTCTGCTGGAGCGCACGTACGGCCCGACCGGCGTGAATCTTGAGAAGTTCCTGTTGACCCCCTCGCGAAACCGGACTCTTTCAGAAATGGCGGGCACCAGCGCCGCGCAGATCTCGGATCTGGGACGCGTCTTTCTGCGGGTGGCAAACGAAAATCTTCGGCTGGGAATCCACTACGATTCCAGCGTCGTGGAAGCGCTCGAAGAACGCAACCCCGCCTACGGATTGAACGACGACAATATTTTGCCCTTCATGGTCTTCATCGAGGAACTCGACCACGCCGTGCACGCGGCACTGAAGTTCCGCGAAGGCGTCCGCGACATTCACAACGAAACCTTCGTGCGCGACCTCGAACTCCAGGCCAAGGTGGACACGTACCTGATACTCCAAAAGTATTGCGCGTTCTTCAACAACCCGCCGCAGGTGACGGACGCTGACCGCCGCTGGCTCAGGGCGTGCGTGTTCGACCATGACACCGGTGCCTTCGAGGATCCCCGTCTCGCCCGTCGCTATCGCGAGACGAATCGACTGGCGCGCCGCTACGCGGGTCACCTCGATCGGCTTTCTCCGAAGCGCCGCACCGCCGAGATCCGCCACTTCCGCAAGCTCGCCTACAATCAGAAGCGCGATCGCATCGCCGCACTCCGGCCGCATTAGTGCCTCCTGGGCTGCGGCCCGGCCATCCCGCACCCGCGGAAAATAATCTGGCATTCCATGCCGTCTTCCAGTAACAAGACGTCTGTCACCGATGAATGTTGCCCGACGGCTGGTTGCGTCCTCGCTGGGAAAAAAATGCCTGACCGCGATCACAGGCGCGGGGCTGTTTCTGTTTGTGGTCGCCCACCTGCTGGGCAACCTCCAAGTCTTTCTCGGACCGGAAGCCATCAACCGCTACGGAAATTTCCTGCAGACCACGCCGGAGATTCTCTGGCCCGCCCGCATCGGGCTGCTGGTCTTCGTAATCATCCACATCTGGACGTCCATCGCACTGACCATCGAGAACCGCGCCGCACGCGGTCAGCGCTACGAGGTCAACAAGGTCGTCGATGCGTCCCTGGCCTCGCGCACGATGATTTGGAGCGGCGCAATTATCTTCGCGTTTGTGGGGTTTCACCTCGCGCACTACACGCTCATGGTGGTGCACCCCGAGTTTCGCGACCTGCACGATGCCCTCGGGCGCCACGACGTGTATCGCATGATGGTGATCGGCTTCTCCAACCCCTGGGTCTCCGGCTTCTACGCGCTCAGCATCGGTTTGTTGTGCGTGCATCTCGGGCACGGAATCGAGTCCATGTTTCAGTCCCTGGGATTGAAAGATGAAGTGTGGACGGCACGCATCAACGTCTTCGGGATCGCCGCGTCGATCCTCATCTTTCTCGGCTACGTCTCAATCCCCGCGGCGGTCCTGGCGGGTGTGGTGAAATGATATGAACCTCGACCCCAGAATTCCCACGGGACCACTGGCCCAGAAATGGGAACACCACAGGAACGAGATCAAGCTCGTCAGCCCCGCCAACAAGCGAAAATACGAAATCATCGTGGTCGGCACGGGACTGGCGGGTGGTTCGGCGGCGGCGACCCTCGCGGAACTCGGCTACAACGTCAAATCATTCTGCATCCAAGACAGCCCGCGCCGCGCCCACAGTGTCGCGGCCCAGGGCGGGATCAACGCGGCCAAGAATTATCCGAACGACGGCGACAGCGTTTATCGGTTGTTCTACGACACGATCAAGGGCGGCGATTTTCGGTCGCGCGAGGCCAACGTCCATCGATTGGCCGAGGTCAGCGTCAACATCATCGACCAGTGCGTGGCGCAGGGCGTGCCGTTCGCCCGCGAATACAGCGGGTACCTCACGAACCGCTCGTTTGGCGGCGCGCAGGTCTCCCGCACGTTCTACGCCCGCGGCCAGACGGGCCAGCAACTTCTCCTGGGCGCGTATTCGGCGTTGATGCGGCAGGCGGCACTTGGACAGGTGAAGATCTTCCCCCGCACGGAGATGCTCGACCTCGTCGTCGTCAACGGCCACGCCAAGGGGATCGTCACCCGCAACATGATCACCGGGGAAATCTCGTCGCATGCGGCGGACGCGGTCGTGTTGGCCACGGGCGGTTACGGCAACGCCTATTACCTTTCAACGTACGGCCGCGGCTCGAACGCCACGGCAATTTGGCGCGCGTACAGGAAGGGCGCACTGTTCGCCAACCCGTGCTTCACCCAGATCCATCCCACGTGCATTCCGGTCTCGGGTGATTACCAATCCAAACTCACGCTGATGAGCGAGTCGTTACGCAACGACGGACGGGTCTGGGTGCCGAAGAAGACAGGCGACAAACGTCCGCCAAACAAGATTCCCGAGGACGAGCGCGATTACTACCTCGAACGCAAGTACCCCAGCTTTGGCAATCTGGCTCCACGCGATATTTCGTCGCGCGCGGCGAAGCAGGTGTGTGACGAAGGCCGCGGCGTCGGTGAAAGCGGGCTCGGCGTTTATCTCGATTTCTCCCAACGGATTAAAGAGTTGGGGATCGAAACGATTCGCGAACGATACGGCAATTTGTTCGACATGTACCACGAGATCACGCACGAAAACGCGTACCAGACGCCGATGCGCATCTTCCCGGCCATTCACTACATGATGGGTGGGCTGTGGGTGGATTACAATCTGATGAGTAACGTGCCGGGGCTGTTCGTGATCGGGGAAGCCAATTTCTCGGACCACGGCGCGAATCGGCTGGGTGCCAGCGCCCTCATGCAGGGGTTGGCCGACGGCTATTTCGTCCTCCCCTACACCATTGGCGATTATCTCGACTCTCAGAAGGGCCAATCACGTCCCCGAGTCGATGCGGCCGAATTCAAGCGCGCCGAACAACAGGTGACGGATGGCATCCAGAAGCTGCTGTCGATCCCCGGGCACAAGACCGTCACGGAGTTCCACAAGCAGCTCGGCAAGATTCTCTGGGAGCACTGCGGCATGGCGCGCAACGAGACCGGTCTCCGCGAAGGGTTGCAGTTGGTCGCCGGCTTGCGCGAGGAGTTCTGGAAGAACGTCAGGGTCCCGGGCGAAGGCGACGAACTCAATCAGTCGCTCGAACGTGCCGGCCGCGTGGCCGATTACCTCGAGCTCGCCGAGTTGATCGTGTACGACGCGCTCATGCGGGATGAATCTTGCGGCTGCCACTTTCGCGAGGAGCACCAGACGCCGGACGGCGAGTGCCTCCGCAACGATGAGCAGTATGCGTACGTCGCGGCGTGGGGATACTCCGGCCCCGGCAAGACGCCAACGCTGAACAGGGAACCCCTTGTGTACGAGGAAGTCCACCTCGCGACGAGGAGTTACAAGTGATGAACGTCAAGCTTCGAGTGTGGCGACAACCAGATGCCCGCAGCCCGGGACGGTTCGTCGAGTACGAGGCCACGAACCTCAATCCGAACATGTCGTTCCTCGAAATGCTCGACGTCGTCAACGAGGAGATTACCAAACGCGGCGACGATCCGATTGCCTTCGACCACGACTGCCGCGAAGGCATTTGTGGGATGTGTTCGTGCGTCATCAACGGCGAGCCGCACGGCCCCGAATACAAGGTCGCCACCTGCCAGACCTACCTGCGCAGTTTCGAGGACGGGGACACCATTACCGTCGAACCGTTCCGGGCGAAGGCGTTTCCCCTCATCAAGGATCTGGTCATTGATCGCGGCGCGTTCGACCGCATCATCCGGGCCGGGGGATTCATCTCAGCCGTTACCGGCTCCGCGCCCGATGGGAATGCGATCCTCGTTCCCAAACCGGATGCAGACCTGGCCATGGACGCCGCCGCTTGTATCGGCTGCGGCGCCTGCGTGGCGGCCTGCAAGAACGCCAGCGCCATGCTCTTCGTTGCCGCCAAGGTGTCGCATCTGAATCTGCTGCCGCAAGGCAAACCCGAGAAGGACCGCCGCGCGTTGGCGATGGTCGACGCCATGGATCACGAAGGGTTTGGCGCGTGCACCGTCACCGGCTCGTGTGAGGCCGTTTGCCCGAAGGGGATCAGCCTGAATTTCATCGCCAAGCTGAACCGGGATTACCTCGGCGCCCTGCTCCGGGCGCCAGCGAAGAAAGCGGCGCCGGCGAGCGATTAATTGTCGAAGTGGCCGAGCGCTCGCTGTTTGCGCATGACCAGCAGCATGGCGACCCCGCCAATGATTCCAAATGCGGCCATCGTTGGAAACCACACGCTCCATCCATAATGGTCGATGAGCCAACCCGTCGCCGGGAGGAAAATGGTCATGCCAAAGTACTGGAACGAATCGATTACCCCGGAGGCGAACCCTGCCATTTTGCGGCCGCCGATGTCCATGGGCGCTGCCGCGCCGACCAGCGAGTGCGTCGAGTTCACCATGAGGGAAATCAGGATGAGGGAGAAGCAGCCCAGAAAGATGCCGACCCCGGTTGGCCGGATCGCCCCGGAATAGAACACCAGCGCCGCCAGTCCGATGAGGACGGCTTGAATGAAATACAACGCCATCGCCACCGGCGAACGATGGCCCTTGAAGAACTTGTCGGAAATGATTCCCGATACGAGTGAGCCGATGACGGCCACCATGGGCACCGCGTAGGTCACCGTGAAGATCTCGGCAAACGGCTTGTTCTCCATGCGCAGCTTCAGGACTTCATCGAAAAACAGCACCGCCAACTGGTCGGAACTGCTGCGAACAGCCCCCGTGCAGGCGTAGGCCACCGCGTAAAACCAGATCAACGGATTGGTAAACACGCGCCGGAAACACTCGGCGATACCAATCCTGACGCCACCGCTGGAGTCCACCTCGTCGTGCACGAGGCCGGGCCACCCCGCTTCCTCCGGCGTCTCTTTCGCACAGATCGCCATGTTGATCGCGCACAGGGCGGTAATCAACGGCGGGACCCGAAACAGCCAGCGCCACTCGCCTCGGGCGACCGTCCACGTGCCGATCGTAAACCCCGCCAACAGGATCGGTGCGAGCGCGCCGATCGTGACCTGCCCCAACTGGATCATGAACCCGAAAATGCCGGCAAAGGTTCCCCGCTCGGTCCGGTTGAACCAGGCGGCGTTGATTTTGACCATGCTCGGCGCGCCGTACGACTGGAAATAGCCGTTCAACAGCCAGATGAGCGCGAACGTCGAGAATGTCCCCACGAACGAAGCGAACCCGTAAATCAGATTGAGGATGATCGTGGCCGTCGCACCGAACAACATGGCCCTCTTCCCACCAATCCGGTCGGTAATCAGACCGTTGATGAGTTGGCCGAAGCCGTAGGCTACCGACCACGCGCCGAGGATTGCGGATATCTGGAACTTGTCGAACTTGAACTCGTCGACCATCCCGGGCGTGGCGAATCGGAAATTGTAGCGGCACACGTAGTACGAGGCGTACATCAGCCCCAGGCTCACCCAATTCAGGCCACGGCGGGGGCGAAAACCCTTCGGATACCGAATCCGGCCCGTGTGAGATATGACATGACCAGTGTGCGATTCAGCCATTAAGTGTCCTGTCCCGTGAGAAGCCGCTGGCCAACGTAAACAACACCCCTCGCCTTGTCAAAAGAATTTTCAGCGGTGGACGAAACCCGACCGCTTCAATCGCGGGAACTGCGGATGGCGAGCAACTGCAGCAGCCACGCCAACGAGGAGATGAACGCCGCCACATACGTCCACGCGGCCGCGTTCAGCACGCGGTTGACCCCGTCGGCTTCCTGCGTGGAAACCATCCCGCTCCGCAACAGAATCTGTTTCGCACGGTGACTCGCATCGAATTCCACGGGCAGCGTGATCAATTGAAAGACGGTCATAATCGCGTAGACCACGATGCCCAGACTGACCAGCGCCATGATCTGAAACCAGATGCCGCCGATCACAACCAGCGGGAGCAATTGCGACGCGAACATGGTGGCCGGCACGATCGCCATGCGCGCCTTGAGCGGCGCATAGGCTTGCGCATGCTGGATGGCGTGGCCTGTCTCATGTGCGGCAATCCCGACCGCCGCCACCGAATCGCTGTCATAAACGCCCGGCGACAAACACAATTGTTTCTTGGTCGGATCGTAATGGTCGCCCAGAAACGACTGCGCCCGGGTGATTTCCACGTCGTGAATACCCGCGTCGTTCAAAATCTCCTGAGCCACTTCCGCCCCCGTGACGCCGCGGCGGGTCCTCACCCGCGAGAAACGGTTGACGACCGACGTGACGCGCACCTGCGCGATCACGGCGACGATGGCCGCGAAAATGACCAGCAAAAAGGTGATTCCTGAATTCAACATTACAGTCAGTCTGCTCCTGCTGCCCTTAGATTACACACTGGTGGCGTACGTTCAAGCGGAACCGCCCTCTAAATCTCAAGTTGCTTCGGGAACACGGTGAGGTTTCGGGCAGTGCGGTCGCCAATAACGGCCACATCTTCCAGCCGCACGCCACCCACGCCCCAGTAGTACAATCCGGGCTCAACCGTCACCACGTGACCGGCCCGCAATATCTCCGACACGGTGCTCACGCGCGGTCGCTCGTGCACTTCCAGTCCGAGACCGTGCCCCGTGCCGTGAAAAAATCCCTGCATCCGCCCGCGGACCCGGCCCGTCTTGTAGCCTGCATCCGCAAACAGTTTCTGAATCGCGTCGTGAACGTCCTTACCGTTGATACCGGTGCGCAGCTTCCGGAACGCCAGCGCCTGCGCGTTCCCGACCAGGGCATACAGGCGCTTCACCGCCTCGCTGGCGCGACCACGGACAACCGTCCGCGTAATATCGCCGAAATAACCGGATTTCATGTCCCGCGGAAAAATGTCGACGATGATCGACGCGTGGGCCCGCAACGGGCCATGTCCTGTCTCATGCGGGTCGCAGCCCTGGTTGCCGCAGGCCACAATCGTGTGGGCCGCGATTCCGCCCAGACCGGCGATCGTCGAGTCGACCGCGCCCCGGACGTCCTCCGCCGTGAGTTTCCGTTTCTGCCGGTAGAGGAATCCAGCGCGGCCAATCCGGCTCTTCCGCAGAAGGTCTATTGCCGCGCGCATTCCGTCTTCGGACAATCGCATCGCGGCGGCAAGCCGGGCGATTTCCGATGGCGTCTTGATCTCGCGATTGGGGAAAAAGGGATCTGGCTTTACCGCCACACGAACGCCCCGCAGCTTCTTTACCAGGCCAATCGGAAAACTGGCGGGCACCTCGACCTGACGGATGCGGAAATCGCGCAGGACGCAGTTTAGCACGTCGCTGAATCGCGGCTCGCGAACGCCCTGGCGCCTGAGGCGGCGGTGATAATGCGTGTACGAGAGCACCCGGTCGACGGTGGCCTGTTTCCGGGCGCGGTCGATCTCCAGGTCGCTCATCACCACGCAACTCGTGCCCCGCACCGCAAACCAAATGAACGGGTCGGGCACGAACATCCCGGTCGCATACAGCATGTTCGCGTCGCGTTCGCTATCGGCAACGATCAGGCGTGCTTTCATCGAATGGTCCCCCTACCCAACCCGATCGACGGGAAAACATCAAGCGCGTACTCGCTCCGTTGGCCATCCCGGAGCTTGTGATACGCCAATGCGGCGATCATCGCGGCGTTGTCCGTGCACAAACCCGGCGGCGCCAGCAGCAGTTGCCAGCCGCGCCGGGTGCATTCGCTCCCCAGCTTTTCGCGGAACCGGCGATTGACCGAGACGCCGCCCGAGGCGCTCAGAGTTGTCACGTCGAACTCCGTTGCCGCGCGAATCATTTTGCCGACGAGGACATCCACGATGGCCTCCTGAAAGCTCGCGCAGATGTCGGCCAGTAACTGGTGATCGGCGACCGACGACGGGTGCTTTCGCAAATAGTACAGCACGGCCGTTTTGAGGCCGCTGAAACTGAAGTTGTACGTCGGATCCTGAAGCATGCTCCGCGGAAACGCGATGGCGGCAGGATCTCCCTGCGCGGCGAGCCGCTCGATCTCGGGACCGCCGGGATAACCCAGCCCGAGGAGCTTCGCCACCTTGTCGAACGCCTCGCCAGCGGCGTCGTCAACTGTCTGGCCAAGGATTTCGTGCTCACCGATGGCCGTCGCGCGCGCCAAGATCGTATGACCGCCCGAGACAATCAGCGAGATCATGGGAAACAAATCGTTGAAACGTTGAAGAGTTGAAGAGTTCCAAGGCGGGACGAGCAGTGGCGAGTACAAATGCGCTTCGAGATGATTGATGCCGATGAATGGCCTGCCGGCGGCGAACGCAATCCCTTTGGCCGCGTTGAGACCGATCAGGAGCGACGACGCCAGCCCGGGAGCGTACGTGGCCGCCACGGCGTCAATCTGCTCGATGGGACTGTGGGATTCCGCGAGCGCCTCCCGGATGACCGCGTCGATCAACTGCAAATGATTGCGCGACGCCAATTCGGGCACGACACCCCCGTACGGGCGATGGAGGGCGATTTGCGAGCTGACGATGTTCGACAGGATTTCGTGGCCCTCCCGCACGACGGCGGCGGACGTTTCGTCGCAAGAGGTCTCGACGCCCAGTATTTTCACGGTTCCCAACCGCGAGCCATGAGTGCGACGCGATTTAGGGCGTGGCTGCGGCCGCGGTCATCGCCGTCGCGACATTGCCGTTTTGCTTCGCCAGCTTCGACTGCCGGGCGAAGAGTTTGACGCCCTTGATCACGTCAATCGCGCGGTCGAGTTGCACGTCAGCGATCGGTTCGACTTTTTCCGCAAGTGCGTCCTGAGGCACACCGGCCCGGGCGCGCTGCTCCAGCAGCTTGCGTTCGTCTTCTTCCGAGATGGGCACCAGAATGTCGGGCGTCACGCCGTGTTCGTTGATCACCTTATGGCTGGGCGTGTAATATTTCGCGGTGGTCAACCGCATGGCCGATCCGTCCGGCAGCGCGAGCACGCTCTGGACGGAACCTTTGCCGAAGGTTGTTTCGCCCACCAGCACCGCGCGCCGGAGGTCTTGAAGCGCTCCCGCCACGATTTCACTGCCGCTGGCGCTGCCCTCGTTCACGAGGAGGACCAACGGCATGCTGAGCCGTTTCTTCCCACGGTCGGAGCGATAGACGCTCTTCTGTGCGGGGTCACGGCCTTCCGTGGACACGATCAGATCGCCCGCGGGCACGAATTTGCTCGCCACCTGGCGGGCCGATTCGAGCAGGCCGCCGGGATTGTTGCGCAAGTCGAGAATCAAGGCGTTCATCCCTTCCCCTTCGAGCTTGGTGAGCGCCTTCTCGAATTCGTCAGCCGTGGGTTCGTTGAACTGCGTGATCCGCACGTAGCCGATGCCATCGGTCAAAATCTTCGCGTCCTTCACACTGTCCACCTTGATCTCGGCCCGTTCGATGGTGTAGTCCTTGATTTTCTCGCCGGGATCCTTGGCCCGGGATCGGAATATGGTAATCGTGACCTTGGTTCCCGGATCGCCGCGCAACTGCCGCACCGCTTCCTGCAGGCTCAGTTTGTCCGTCATCTTGCCGTCGATCTTGATGATGCGGTCGCCGGGCAACAACCCGGCCTTGGCACCGGGCGTGCCCTCCATCGGTGCGACGACCGTGAGGAACCCTTCCTTCGACATACTGATGACAATCCCCAAGCCGCCAAACTTGCCCTCGGTGTCCTCCCTCATATCCTGATAGACTTGGGGTTCCATGAACTGGCTGTGCGGGTCGAGCGAATTAAGCATGCCTTTCAACGCGCCGTACGTCAGGTTCGTGTAGGTCGCCTTATCCGCGTCCACATACTCTTTGCGGATCAACTCCATCACTCTCGTGATGAGTTCCATCTCGGTATACGGGTTGTCCTTGTCCTGTCTGGTCGCGGCCTCCGAGTAAATCCGCGTGGCGACGACGAGGTTGATCCCCAGAAGAACTATGATGATAGCAATGGTAACGCGTCTTATGGTCATAACGTTTCTTTTACAATGTTTGGGTCGTGCGACCCGCCTACGATACGGCCAGCCGCGGGGTGAATCAAGTGCATCCTTCAAGGCGCGGCAGCAGTCGGCGGCGCGGTCGATGATTCCGTCGGCTCGTCGCCAATCCCGACGACCTCGTCGTTGAGGAACCTGATGACCTTCTGGCCCGCCTGTACCCGCCGGTAGCTCACCACCGGTCGCGGTTGCCCGGCCGCGTCGTCGCGCTGGCCGTAATGCGGCAGGTATTTGTAGGTGATGTAGACCCATTGTTCCTTGTCGCCCGGCTCCGTACGCTGCCGCAATACGCGGTCCGGCTTGCCAAGACTGGCGCGCACTTCGGCCCGGGTCATGCCGGTAACCACCTCGTGGCGTTCGATCAAATCCCGATGCGCCTCCGCCTTCTGCCGACGGTCGCGCAGCCGGGCAATAAACTCCGTGGACGGAGCCTCCAACGCGTCGGCATCGACCCACCCTTGTACGGGGCCCATCGCCACGCGCGCCTTGACGTAATCCTGCTTGTCGCCCAAGCCGATGACCTCGACCGGCTGTCCTTCCGCGAGGTAGGCGATCATGCTCCGCCGGTCGCGCGTCGACGTAAGCGGGGTGCGATACAGCGCCTTCAGGCGCAAGGACGGCGGGCCCCATTCCGCCAGGTAAATGACATCGTCACTGCGAACCTCGGTGGCGTGCAGCGCCAGCACCGGCACCGCCGCGACCAGTGCCGCCAGAATTCGGGTCGGCCAGCGCCGTCGGAGATTCGTCATTTCACCAACTCCCATGCGGCCCGACGGAATCCGGCCATTTGATCCCTCGTTCGGGCTTCGAGGTAGCACCGGAAAACGGGTTCCGTGCCCGAGGCGCGGAACATCACCCAGCAACCATCCCCGAGCAGGAATTTGTGGCCGTCGGTCGTAACGGTATCCGTAACTTTCCGTCCGGCGAACCGCTTCAGCCCACTGGCAAACCGCTGCAACAATTTCTCCTTCCGCTCGGACGTCACCTGCAGGTTAATGCGATCGCTGATGATCCCGCCCGCTTTCGTCTGAATTTCCTTCAGGATTTTGCCGAGCGCCTTGCCTTCGTACGCGACCAACTCGGCCATCAACAGGCATGCGAGAATGCCGTCCTTCTCGGGCACGTGTCCTTTCACGCTCAGGCCACCGCTCTCCTCGCCCCCGACGATGACCGGTTCGGTCTCCATCACCGCGCCGATGTACTTGAATCCGACCGGCGTCTCGCGCACTTTCACCCCGAACTCAGCGGCCACCGCATCCACCAAATGACTCGTCGCCACGGTCCGCACCACCGCCCCGGTCCACTTGCGGTTTCCGGCCAAATGATGGAGCGCCAACGCCAAAATCTGGTTGGCGTTGATGAACGTGCCGTCGCGATCGACAATGGCAAACCGGTCCGCATCGGGATCGAGCCCCAAGCCGAGCGCGGCCCGTGATTTCTTCAGGCGCGCCAGCAACTCGCCCAGGTGCTCCCTGATCGGCTCGGGGTGCCCATCGCCGAAGAGAGGATCCACTTCGCCGTGGAGGGCGTCGACCGTCCAACCGCCGCGGTTCGCCAGCAGTTCGTCGAGGTAACCGCGGCCCGTCCCGAACATCAGATCGACCACCGCCGCGTTCGGCCGCTTCGCCAGTGCCGCGAAGTTTATGAGTTTCCTGAGTTGGGCGAAATACTTCGGCCGGGGATCGAACTCCTTGATTCGCGACCGGAGACTTGCGGCTCCGGGTCCGCGCCCCGCCGCCACCTTCCGTATCGAACTGAGGACCGGAAACCGGGAACCGAGCACTTCCGCCTTCGTCTCGATCGCCTTTGCGGTCTCGGGCGAACTCGGCGCGCCGTTCGCCTCGTTGAACTTCAGCCCGTTCCATTCAAATGGATTGTGGCTGGCGGTGATGTTGATGCCACCCGCGGCCCGGTGGACCCGGATCGAATGCGAAATCACCGGTGTGGGCGCGTCGCGGTCGGTCAACAACACCTCGAAGCCGTGGCTGGCGATGACTCCCGCGCAACGCCTGGCGAACTCGCGAGACAGAAAACGGGTGTCATGCCCCACGATCAGCAGCCTCTTCGCGTCGCGCGGCGGATTCTCATTCAAATGCTGCGCAATGGCGTGGGCGGCCAACTCCACATTCCCGAAGGTGAATGCGTCGCTGATGATTCCCCGCCAACCAGAGGTGCCAAATTTGATGATGGACATGCGCCGAGAGTATAGCCGCCGTGGCGCCTCCGTCCACTGGGAATGATGACCAATCCAGGCTTGAGGCGGATACGCAACGGTGATATGAGAGACCGAAAACGAGCTGGCCTCGGTCTCACGCACACGCCGGCCAGCCTGAGGACGAAACGATGAAACGACACGACGGTTTACTGATCATGGTGCCCATGCTGGGTCTGCTCCTGTTTCTGGGGGGCTGCGCCAAGTCGAACGACCAGGGTTCGCCATCTCCGACGCATGAAGCACAGCCCGCTACCGGACGCAATAGCGGTGGCACCAACGGCACGGCCACCACGCTGGGGCTGACGGCAGAAACGCATCCGGCGGCGAACGCCACGGCACACGCGCTCGGCGATGCGCCGGACTTCACACTGTCAGGCACCGAGAAATCCGCAGACACGCTGGGCAGCCTCGGAGTCAATCCGCACGGCCATGTCGTCTTGCCTGACGGAACGATTTACGAAGGGGAAACGATTGGGAACCTCCCGAGTGGCCAGGGAACGGTTGCGGACTTGCATGGGACGCACCAACAAGGCGAGTGGCGGGACGGCAAGGCGTATAAGGTGAGCGGTACGTGGGTGGCACCAGATGGAACCAAGGAAGAGGGAACCTGGAACTTCGATGGCAGCCCGAGCGGCGGGACGATTATGTGGCCGGATGGGCGGGTATACCAGGGCAGTTGGAAGGTCGTCGAAGACGGAGTCGAATTACCCGAGGGCAGCGGCACGATGACCTGGCCCGATGGCCGCAAATACGTCGGCGAATTCTTGGATGGGAAAACGGACGGCCAAGGCGTTATGCATTATCCCGACGGAAAGGTCGAGGACGGGCTTTGGAAACAGGGCAAGTTTGTCGGCCCAGCGAAATAGAAACGCCAGGAACAGCAGTTTGATTCGACTCTGGCGACGTCGCCGCGTCGCCGCCGCCCTACGCTCAAGATCACATCACCTGAAGCAACAGACCGCGCAGGTACTCCGTTTCCGGCACGGCGGGCAGAATCGGATGGTCGGGTGATTGGGTGAGTACGTCCACGAGCCGCAGGGTCTTGCGGGCATCGGCGGCGGCATCGAGCACGATCGACTTGAACAATTCGCCGCCAATATGGTGCGAGCAGGTAAACGTGGCGAGAAGACCGCCGGGCGGCAACATCTTCAGCGCGCGAAGGTTGATTTCCTTGTAACCCCGCACCGCGTCGTCCACGTTCTGCTTGGTGCGCGTGAACGACGGCGGGTCCAGCACGATCACGTCGTACCGCCGCTTATCGCCGTCGTATTTCTTCAGCAAATCGAAGGCGTTGGCGCCGACGAACTCGATCCTGCCCGTGAGCCCGTTCAGCTCGGCGTTCTTGCGCGCCCGGGCGACCGCTGGCTCGGAGATCTCGACGGCCTCGACGCTCTGCGCGTCGGCCCCGGCCGCGGCCAGCGCGAAGCCGCCGTGGTAGCTGAAACAATCGAGCACGCGCTTCCCCATGCAACGGCGCGCCACTTCGGCGTAGTTGGCCCGTTGGTCAAGGAAGAAGCCCGTCTTCTGGTCTTCGAGAAGATTGACCTCGACGGAGAAATGGTCGAACTGCAGGCGGACGACGGCCTCGGTCTCGCCGAACAGCACGCCCTTGGTTTCTCCCAATCCTTCCAGCTTCCGGCTCGGAACATCGCTGCGCTCCACAATCGCTTGTGGCTGGAACATCTCCCGCAGCAACTCGACGAGCATCTTCTTGCGCTGGTCGATGCCGAGGGTGAGCGCCTGCAGCACCAGGTGGTCGGTGTATTGGTCGACAATCAGACCGGGCAGCAGGTCGCCCTCGGACGAGATGACCCGGAACGTGTTGGCATCGCCAATCAACGTGGTTTCCCGCCGGTATTCCAGCGCCGCTTCGATCCGGCGCCGGAAGAAATCGCGGTCGATCTCTTCCTTTTCCGTGGTAAACCGCCGCACGGTGATTCGCGACCGGGTGTTGAGCAGTCCGCGACCGAGAAAGCGGTCCTTGTGATCGCGAATGTCCACGGGGTCGCCGTCCCCGGGTTCGCCGGTGATCTTGTCAATCTCGCCTTGATACACCCAGCAATGGCCGACGATAAGGCGGCGGTCCTTGCCCCTTTTGAGAATCACCGATGGCATGTTTGTGACGCTATCAGAAGTTTGCTAAGCTGCGCAACCAATCATGCACGTTTACTGGCTGATCATCCTCGCGGCGTTCGGCGCCGGATTCGTCAACGCCGTCGCCGGCGGCGGCACGTTACTCACGTTTCCCACGCTGCTCTACAGCGGCCTGATGCCGACGTTGCATGCGAGCATTGCCGCCAACGCGACCAATACCTGCTCGGTCTGGCCCGGCTCGGCCATGAGTTCGTGGACGTACCGCCGTCAACTCGCCGAGAACCGCGTCCGCGTCTGGACGTTGCTTCTGCCGTCGCTGCTCGGCGGCGTCGCCGGAGCCGTGCTGCTGTTACAGACACCCGAGAAGGCCTTCCGGTTCATCGTGCCGTACCTGATTTTTCTCGCCTGTGGCTTGCTGCTGGCCAACGAGCCGATCGGCCGGTGGATGTCGGCGCGCGCGGCCGCCCATCCGCGCAAGCACGCCGTGGCCCTGTGGCTCAGCCAGTTCGTCATCGCGGTGTATGGCGGCTACTTCGGCGCCGGCATCGGAATCCTGATGTTGGCGGCCATGGCGATCTTTCTGCCCGAGGATTTGCAGGCAGCCAATGCGATGAAGAATCTGTTCGCCATGTTCATCAACGGCATCGCCGCCATCTACTTCATCGTCGTCGGCGCGGCCGTGCTGAAGATCGCCCTCGGAATGGCCGTGGCCTCCGTGATCGGCGGATTCGTCGGGGCCCACACCGCCCAACGGATGTCAGCCCGGCTGCTGCGCGGTGCCGTCGTCACGTTCGGAGTGATCGTGGCGATCCAGTTGATGATGGAAAAGTGACCCCTCACCTTGATCCTCTCCCCGCAAGCGGGGCGAGGAGGCGATCCCCTTCCCTTTCAAGGGGCAGGATTAGGGCGAGGGTTTACGGCCACCAGCGGGCTTCGTCGTCGATCGCCACGGGCACGGGCTTGAGTTTCTTGATGTGATCGGTGATACAGCCCACGATCACCCGCACGATCGTGTCCGGCACGCCATCGAAGTGCTTCGACTGCGGCCGCATATCGCAGGGATCGTTGACGTAATCCACCACGACGTAACGGCCATCCTTGTCGAGGGCGATTTCGGTGCTGAAGAAGTCGAGTTGTGAAACCTCGGCGATGATGCGGACGATGCGCAGCAGTTCCTCGGTGTTGACCACCCCGCCATCGCCGGGAGTGACGACGCCGTATTTGTGCGTGGTGTCATCCCACCAACACGGAATGATCTGGCCGCAGACGTGATAGACCCGAAACCAGGCCCGCCGGCCCCCCAGAATCTGCGGTTCGATCCGCTGCTGAACGAGAAAGCGCTGGTTGCGGAACTTGGCGCGGGTCTGGATCACGTCGTCGGGCCGGGTCGCCCCGATCATGACCCCGAACCCGCCGCTGCCGCGCGACGGTTTCACGACGAACGGTTTGGCCAGCGGCTCGATCACGCGGGGATCGAAACCCGGCTCGCTATCGTACGGCGGCAGGATGATGGTCAACGGGAGTTGAAGGCCGTGGGCGAGCAACTCGCCGTGGATGTTGGCCTTGTCGATGGAGCGCTGGTAATGATGGTGCGCGTTGATGAATTTTGTGCCTTTGGACTGCAGCAGTTGATTGAATTGCAGAAACCGCGGGTCCTCATCGCTGGCGCGGTCGAGAAAGAAGAGGAACCGGCGTTCGTCGTTTTGGACTTCGAGGTAGGTTTGCTGAAGATTGTGGCCGCCGACGAGGTAACAGCTCAGCCCGGACTGCAGGCACGACCGGTCCAGCAGGTTGACGAAATCCTTGTCGTGTTCCCAGTTCCAGGCGAGTCCAAAGTGAATTTCAGTCGAGCGTCGTGCGATGGCGTCCATTTCCCGTCTCCGCAGTCTGAGCGCATGAAACAGCAGGCTCTGCACCAGCCCCAACGCTGTCGGGGCAAGTCTCACTGGGTGAAGGAGGGACACCAGGCAACTCGTTCAACTCGGGGTATTCGAAGACTTTGCCTTCGTAATTGCGAATGATGACGCGTTCTTTATCGTGCGCCAACACGTACTCCGGCCCGATGGGCACTTTGCCGCCCCCACCGGGCGCATCGATCACATATTGCGGCACGGCGTAGCCGGTTGTGTAGCCGCGCAGGGCTTCCATGATTTCAAGCCCTTTGCGGACGCTCGTCCGCAAGTGGTGCGTGCCCTTCACCAGGTCACACTGGTAGATGTAATATGGCCGCACCCGCATCATCAGCAGCTTGTGCATGAGCTCTTTCATTACCGCGACGTCGTCGTTGACCCCATTCAACAACACCGTCTGATTCCCCAACGGAATGCCGGCATCCGCCAGCCGAGCGCACGCCTCCTTGACTTCGTGCGTCGCTTCCTTGGGGTGATTGGAATGAATGCTCATCCACAACGGATGATACTTCCGCAGCATCGCGCACAACTCGGGCGTGATCCGCTGCGGCAAAAAGATCGGGATCCGCGTCCCAATCCGCAGAAATTCGACATGCTGGATCGCGCGCACCTGCGACAGCAAATGCTCGAGCCGCTCGTCGCTGAACAGCAGCGGGTCGCCGCCACTCAACAACACGTCGCGCACTTCGCGGTGTTCGCGGATGTAATTGATCGCCGCCGAGAAATCCGTTTCGAGATGTTGATCCCCCACGCCGCTCACCACCCGGCTGCGCGTGCAATACCGGCAATAAGCGGCGCAACGATCCGTGACGAGAAACAACACCCGGTCCGGATACCGGTGCACGAGTCCGGGCGCCACCATGTGCTCGTCCTCCCCGCACGGGTCGATCATCTCCCACGGGGCGGGAATCATCTCCTCGACGCGGGGCACGACCTGGCGGCGAATCGGACAGTTCGGGTCGTTGACGTCGATCAGATTGAAAAAGTACGGCGTGATCGCCAGTGCCAGCTTGTGGCCCGCCAACACGACCCCCTCGCGCTCTTCGGACGTCAACGGCATCAGCGCCGACAACTGCTCCAACGTCGCGATGCGGTTGCGCAACTGCCACCGCCAATCGTTCCAGTCCGCATCCGCGACCGTTGACCACGGCCCGCGGCCCGTCGACGAGAAACGATCCCCCACGCTGGAAGCCGGCAATCCCATGCGGTTGGGATGCCGCAATGCGTGTGAAAGATTCACGTCGAACACTGATGGCTCGACGCGGGCGGTAGTCCTTGGTCCCCCCGGCTCGTCCGTCTGCATGTCCCCAGCAGTATAGGGAATCGCCCGAAAGTGTCAAGCGAGCGTCACTGGATGAGCCCGACGCGGTAGAACCGCTGCGGAAGCGTTGCGGCGTTCGTATCGAGGACCGATACTATCCCGCCCGTGCCCTCGACGTTGTTTGTGAACGTGGTCCAGGAACCACTTCCCAAATCGTCGCGGCGGTCGACATGGTAAAGCCGATTCGATCCCGAGGCAAAGCTGACACTGATATCGTTGCCGATCACCTGGACCTTCGTAATCTGCAAATCATCGCCCGGCAGGTAATCGATCACGCTGTTGATCCAAGCCACATTCGCCGAGATGCGCGTGCTGTAGAAGCCAGTGGGAACTGGCGTCGGGCCGCCGATGAGCGTCCAGTTTGTGCCGCTGCCGTAGTAGAGACCCCGCGAGTCCGTCAATGCGGCGATGAATTCATCCGTGCTCGATCCCGTATAACTGAAGTAGCCATCCACGGTGTGATGAATCCCCGCCAGTTTCCAAACGCCGCTGTCTTGGATGAACAATCCGCCACTGGAATCGTCGACCGACAAATCACATTCGTTCGAGTTACCGCCAGCGTCGAATGTCGCGTACAGATAGCCACCGGATGCGACGGCCGCGATGTCGTTCTCGCCCCAGCGCTCCACAAAGTCCTCCGTACCCCAATTCCAACCGTTGGTCTTCCCACTGACGATGACGGGACTGCCCCGCTGGGTGCCACGACCGAAAACGGTGCAGTGCTTGCCGACCTCGTTCGAGTTGGTGTACAGCGACGCGTAGATCGGAAACGTCTCGGCGACACGCCATACATTCAAATCGACCCCGGGAGTATTGGTAACCCACACCGTATGATAGGCGTAGCCATTGAATGTGAAAATGTCTCCGATTTGGCCGCCGACATGGTTGGCCGCGATGAAGTACCGCGGTGCAATGGGCGTCGCCAAGTAGTTGCTCCAAGAACCTTCGTACTGCCAACCGCTGTTGGTGAGGGACCCGGTCGGCGCGGTGGTGTTGTAGCTAGGGTCGCCCGTGGACTTGAACAGCACGGCGCGCGCGCCGGCCGCGCCTGCGACCAGCACCAAAAGGCACACGAACGCCACGTTCCATCCGCGGCGGCCACCAGATCGAGTTCCCTTCATACCCGCATAGCCCTCAGCAAACGGCCCTGAACATACCGCGTTTCCCATCTTTTTGCACGTCGATACTTCTGCGAACGGCCTATTTCCTTGACGCTCAGTTTATTAAGCGACTAGCATCCGCGCCCGTTGCCGCGCCGCGTGGCGGGCACGCCCGACATGAGGAAGATCGTCGTCATCTTGTTGTTGTTTACCGCGGTTGTGGCGGCGGTGTTGCTCTATTTCATGCTCGGGAAGCCGGCGCCGAAAGCCGCCAGCTTGCTCCCCGAGTCCACGCTCCTGTTTCTGGACGTTCCCGATTTTTCCCAAGCACGCGACGACTTTGCCAAGACCGAATTGTATGCCCTCTGGCACGAGCCTGAAGTCCAGGCGTTCCTCGAAAAACCGCTCGCGGCAGTGCAGGGCATGGCCGCCGATCTGGGAGCACCCAGGGAAGCCAACGGCTTGGGCAACCAGATCCTCAACGCCATGCAAGGCGAAGCCTTCTTCGCCGTCACCCACGTCACGATCTTTCCCGCGTTCAGTCCGGGCCTCGTTCTTGGCGTCGACGCGCGTCACAAGCGGATGGAGGCCACCGCCGCCCTCTACGCGCTGGAAAACAACCTCAAACGGTCCTATCCGAAGGGCCGGTTTCAGGATAAAAAACATCTCGGCGTGAAGTATTCGGTTTGGGAACCGCAGCCCGGCGTGCAGGTCTGCCACGCCTGGCTCAACTCGCTGGTGGTCTTCACGCTGGGCGAAGACGCGCTCCGCGATGTGATCGCCTGCTACGTCGGCCAGCCCCCGCGCGACTTCAAGCCGCTGGCCGCCAGCGCGAAATACGAAAACGTCCTCGGTCACGCCCCCAAACACAACGAGTTCCTCGCCTACCTCAATACCGAGGAACTGCTCAATCTTCTCGGTCCGCTCCTCGCGCTGGCACCGCAAACTTCACGGATGTTCGAAAACCTCGCCCGGATTCAGACCTCAGCGTCCAGCATGGCGTTTCTCGACGGCGGCATCGAGGACGTTGGGTTCGTCGGCTACTCGAAACCGGAAGCCAAACCCACTCCCCCCACCCGCCGCAAGACCCTCGCCCTGACCAGCCCCGACACACTCGTGTATTGCGTCAGGTCGGCGGATCTGGCCGCGCTCTACGACGACGCGATGCAATCACTTTCGCAATCGGGCAGCGCGAGCGTGATGCCGGCGCTCACACAATTCGAGCAGGCCCTGAGCAACCGCGGCATTCACATTCGCGAGGATGTCTTACAGAAATTCGGCCCCGAACTCGCCCTGATGGCGCACTGGCCTTCGGGAGCGCCCGCCCCAACCCTCGCCGTCGTGAGCGAGATCGCCGACGCATCTGCGATCCGCCCCGCCGTCGACGGCGTCATGGACGCGCTCAAAGAAGCAACGCTGGGCGACGACACCCGGTTTCCCTGGGATGAAACCGAGTATGCCGGACTGAAGCTGCGCACCGTTCACATCGGCGGGCCCGTTCTCGCGCCGACCTACGCGACGACCGATCAATTCTTCATTCTGGCCAGTACGCCCGATGGCGCTCGGGAGTTGCTCGCCCGGACGAAAGAGGCCGGGCCGACCCTCACGAAGAGCGAACTGTACACGCGGTCCATGATGCGCCTTCCCACGAACGGATCCTCCTACGTCTACGCCAACCTCCGCGGCCTGTTCGAGCCGCTGTACGTCCAGGGAACTCCCGGCCTGTCACGACTGGGAACGAATGACTTCCTGGATCTGACGAAGTTGCCCCGATCCGAAACCATCGCGAAGCACCTGTTCCCCCTGGTGTCCGCCACTGTTTCTGAACCGCAGCAGACAACAACGATCAGCTTCTCGCCGTTCGGCAAACCACTTTTGCTGGCGACCGGTATCGGCGCCACGCTCTGGGTGGGCAACACGTTCGCGCCGACGCTCCAGCAGTACATCAATCCAGCCGTATCCACCAAGCCTTCAGGTACGGCCGCTCGCTCGGCGCCACGCGAAAATCAAACGGCAACGTCTCAAACTCTGCCGACTCGATGACCCGCCCGCTGCGGCGGGCCGCGGCGCGGATGCACTTTTCGAAATCTTCAGCTTCGAGCGTCCGCTGGTTCGTCGAGCACAGCAACCGACCTCCCCGCGCCACCAGCGGCATGGCCAGCGCCGCCAGATCCTCGTAATCCCGCGCGGCCTGGAACACGCGGCCCCGTTTCGTCGTCGAAAACGTCGGCGGATCGACAATCACCACGTCCCACGATCGCCCTCGTTTGCCAAACCGCTTCAGCCACTCGAACGCGTCGCCAACGACGAACTCGTGCGCGCCCGGATCGAGATCGTTCGCGCGAAAGTTGTCCTTCCCCCACTCCAGATAATTCCGCGACAGATCCACGCTCGTCGTCGCCGCACCCGCGTTTGCCGCGGCGACCGAAAAAGCGCAGGTGTAAGCGAAGGTGTTGAGCACGGTTTTCCCCTCGAGACGCGTGGCCCGCAGCCGGCGTCGGTTTTCCCGTTGGTCGAGGAAAAGTCCCGTCGACAATCCTTCGCCGAAGTTGACGAGAAACGTGAGGCCGCATTCGCGAGCCATCAGCCGTGGCGCCGGCGCCTCGGCAAAGCGCCGACCCGTTGCCGGGCCTGCGCCTGCATCGCGGCTCACACTGCTGCCGTCACGCCACACGCACTGCGGCGGCGTCCGGCTCTGCTTGGTCGCGATTTGCTCGAAGACCGCCCGGACCGAGGGCTGTCCCGTCAGACGCCCCAACAATTCTGGTTTGCCCCGGGTGGCTGACTCGGTCTGCCACTGCACGAGCAGGTGACCCGCATAGGAGTCGACCACCACTCCCGGGAATCCATCCGCTGCCCCGCTAATGAGGCGACAGACGTTCGTGTCGCTGTCGAACAACACCTCGCGAAACTCCAGGGCCGCGATCAGTGGATCGATTTCGTCGAAGGCGCGCGGGACCGACGCTGTGAATGACACGCGCTGCCCGGAGGCGGGATGATCGAACGCGATCGTATGGGCATGAAGCATCAACCGGGGCGCCGCCGGGCCACCGTACAGCTCATCGCCGAGAATCGGGAATCCGTTGTCAGCCGCGTGGCGACGGATCTGATGCGTCTTCCCGGTGACCGGTCGCGCCTCGATAAGCGACAGTTCGCCGTGCTGCTCCAACAACGCGAACTCAGTCACGGCATTGGGCGATTTCGCCCGAAAACGCAGCCGGGTCGGCCGTGCCGCCGACAACAGCAAGTACGTCTTCTCGACCCGGTGCGACTCGAATTGGTGCGCCAGCGATTGGTTCGCACTGGCGGTCTTGCCGAAGACCATTACGCCCGACGTGTCCTTGTCCAACCGGTGCAGAATGGAAAGGGTTCGCCAACGCGTTTCGCGCTTGGTCAGCCACTCGTGGATCCCATCCGGCGCGAATCGGTCGGGTTTGTGGGTATTGATGCCCGAGGGTTTGTTGACCGCCAGAAGATGTTCGTCTTCGAAAAGAATGATCCCGTTCACGGACCCACGCACTCAACCCGGCGGCCAGTCCATCTGGCGACCACCAAGCAGATGCACGTGAAGATGCGGCACGCTTTCGCCCGCATGGGCGCCCTTGTTGATGACGAGACGGTAGCCCGTGCCGTCGATGCCCTCCCGGCGCGCCACCTCCGCTGCCACGGTCAGCAGATGGCCCAGCAGCGGCTCCTGCTCGACTTTGGCCTCGGAAATGCGCGAGATATCGCTCTTCGGCACGACCAGGACGTGCACCGGCGCCTGCGGATTGACATCCCGAAACGCCAGCACGCGGTCGTCTTCGTAAACGATCTTGGCGGGAATTTCCTTACGGATGATCTTGGCGAAAATGTTGTCGGCCATAATTCCCCTTGCTGGCGGCGGACCACGCCCCGCTGCACGCCTGTCACGCCGCAATTCTTGACGATCCGCGCCGGCGCCGGTCGTTCACTGCGCGCGGATTCGGAGCCGGGAACGCCTCTCCAGCATCACTCCACGACGGCCAGTTGCAAGCCGGTCGCCCGCAACGGCCGCAATCGGGCCGCGCGCTCCCGCACGTACTCGACGATCTCTTCCGCAAACCGGCGACACCCCGCCGTCCAACGCTCTGCTCCCCGCAGCTGCATGACGCACGCCCGCAGACCGTCGACCTTCAACACCGTGAGCCGTCGATCCGCCACCACGCCCAGCGCGCGGTCCAGTTGCCGAAAGAACTCCAGCTCAAACGCCGTTCCCACGCGAACGGCCAGTTCTCCCAGATGAATCGCAGTGCGCCGTTCGTTGTTGGCGTACGCGACAGACAGATCCTCGAACCCCAACATCGACAAAACCGACGCAACAATCTTCGCGATCTCGCCGCTGGGAATCACGCTGTTCTTGCGACACTTGGTGGCATACACGTGCACCGCCGCGGCAATCGACTCGGCCAGCCACCAGTCCGCTTGACCGATCCGTTCGGCAACGCTGTGGATCGAGAGCGCGAGACGTTGTTCGTCAAACGGTGCCAAGTGTCCGTCGTCAAACCGGACCCATGCAATGTTGTCGTTGGCGCGAATCACGACTTGTCCATTTGTTTGATCTCGTCGATGAACTGCTCGGCGTCCCGAAACTGCCGGTACACCGACGCGAACCGCACATAGGCCACGGCATCGAGCTTGCGGAGATGATCCATCACGCGTTCGCCGATCTGTTTCGAGGTCACTTCGCGCCCGAACTCGTTCTCCAACTCCGTGATGACCCGGTCGGCCAGCGCCTCGATCTGCTCGGTGGTCACCAGCCGCTTCTCACAGGCTTTCTCGATCCCCGCCAGCAGTTTGCGCCGGTCGAACTCCTCATACTGGCTGCTGCGCTTCTTCACGCGCAGTTTCTCGCGGTAGATTTCCTCATAGGTCGTGAACCGTGCGCCACACTTCAGGCACTCGCGCCGCCGTCGGATCAGCGCGCCATCACGGCTGCTGCGAGAATCGATGACCTTGTCGTCTACCGATCTGCACTTTGGGCACTGCATGGTTACCCCCAAAACCGCTAACTACCAACTCCTTGCTATCACGCAGGAGGCAACGGGTCAAGACGGAATGATTCGTCAATGAATTTCTTCACGGGACCCGTTTTGGGCTGTCCGCCTTGGTGGCCGCGCCCGACAAACCTCAGATCTTGGGACAGTTCCTGGCCGATTTCGGGTGGTGCCGCGGGCGCCGACTGTGCTATACGTCGCCGTCAACCCGCATGTGGAAACGCCGCGCCATGCAAATCACGCTCCTGCTCGGAATCGGATTCGTTGCGCTGGTCCTGTGGCTGCGCTGGAGCGAGCCGCGGATGCTTTACTACCCCGTTCGTGAAATCGAACCCACTCCCGATAAACTTGGCCGCAAGTACGAAGACGTTACCCTCACGACCTCCGACGGTATCCCCATCAACGGTTGGTTCTTGCCCGCCCCCCAACCGCCCAGCGCCAATCACGAGCCATCCGTCGGCGGCCACCGTTCGCCAATCACAGTCCTCTTCTTTCACGGCAACGCCGGCAACATCTCCCACCGGTTCGAAAAACTCGAAGTCTTTGGCGCACTCGGCGTCGATGCGTTCATCATCGACTATCGCGGCTATGGCCGTAGCGAAGGCAAACCGTCCGAAGACGGAACCTATCGTGACGCCCGAGCCGCCTACGAATACCTGACCAAAACCCGGAGCTGTCAACCGCTAACGGTGGTCGTCTATGGCGAATCGCTCGGCTCCGCCGTCGCGGCCGACCTTGCCACCAAGGTGGACATCGGCGGACTGGTGCTCGAAGAAGCATTCACGTCGGTCCCCGATGTTGGCCAGAAGATGTTTCCGTACCTGCCCGTCCGCTGGCTCGTCCGCACCCAATACGACACGCTGGCCAAAATGCCCCGCATCCACGCGCCTCTGCTCATTTTCCACAGCCGCGACGACGAGTTCTTCGACCTGCGGCATGCCCAACGCCTCCTGGCGGCCGCCAACGAACCCAAGCAACTCATCGAGCTCCGCGGCGGCCACAACGACGCGTTTGTCACCAGCGCGGAGACGTATCGCGCCGGTCTGAAGGAATTCTTCGCGCGCCTGTCCCGCCCGTCCTCCTGAAGGAAACGGAACGGAGGGAACTCGAAGGACGATCATTCCGGTACCGACGGCGGGTGGAAGAACAGGCGGGCGTAGCCGTACGCAATCGTCTCCCCGATAACGCTGCGGACGCCGGAGCTTGATTCCCACCACCGGCTCGGGTCGTAGTCGCGATCCCTGATCGCGATGACTCCCACCTTGTATTCGTCACCGAACGCCCTGCTGAAAAGCAACCGGGTGCGGCGCGCATGGGGGCCCAAAGAGATGACGTTGAGATTCGTTTCCGCAACACCATGTTTGCGCAACCAGTTTTTCAGGGTCACGGCGGAAGCGTACGTCCGGTCCCGGCGAACCCAGGGCGCCGGTACGGCTTGAACCGTGTTGGTGGCCAGCCCGAGCCGGACCAACGCCGCAGCGCCGAGTTCAGCCGAGCTCTTGAAGTCAACCAACGGCGCCCCATATTCGACCGGCCCGCCGGTCACAAACAACGTGCGCGAATGATCGCGTCGAAATTCACCAATGGTCTCCTCAAGTGCATAATCGGGGAGCCATCCTTCCACAACCAACACGCCGCCGGGGACTGGCTCGTTCACGGCCAGAAACGGATGAATCTCTTTCGTCGCGACCACAACCAGCGCCGCGCCGATGACCAAACACACGATCCATCCCCGGGCCGTTGGAACCCAACACTCACCGCGTCGGAATAATCCCCACCCGCCTCTGGTCGGTTTCATGACGCCGCAGTGTACAGACTCTGTGCCCGGCACACAATCACGCGTAGCGCTTCCTCGCTGTTGGGCCGTCAGAAGCTTCTCGATGGCTTGACGAGGGTTCCTCGCCTGCATAGTATCGCATCGCTATCCAGGGATAGAGCATGGCTGAAATTCAACCGTTCCACGGAGTCCTCTACAATACGCAACGGGTCAAGCCCGACGACGTCTTGACGCAGCCCTACGACAAGATCACACCGGAGATGCGGGAACGGTACCTGAAGCTGTCGCCGTACAACCTTGTCCGCATCGAACTCGGCAAGGAAGAAGCGGGCGATTCGAAAACCATCAACAAGTACTCCCGGGCCCGGGATTTGTATCAGGCGTGGCTGCGCGACGGCATCCTGAGACGTTCGGCGAAGCCCGCGTTGTATTATCTGGAACAAACGTTTGCCGCGCCCCATGCACAGGCGCGAGCGGCCGTGCCGCCAAAACAAAGGCGGACGCGGAAGGCGCTGATCGCCCGCGTGCGGCTGCACCGCTGGGACGAAGGCATCATCATGCCGCACGAGCACACGCTGTCGAAACCGAAGGCCGACCGGATCGCCCTGTTGCGCGCCTGTGGCTCCCAGCAAGGCCAGATTTTCATGCTGTACCCCGCGACCGGCGTTCCCCTCAACGAGCTTGTCGGCCGGTCAGGTGGACGAGACGCGGCCCCGACCATCGAAGCTACGGACGACTACGGCGTGGCCAACAAGCTCTGGGAGATCACCGACCCCGCGACCATCGAAGCGATTCGAAATACGCTGAGCGCCGTGAAGTTCTACATCGCCGATGGGCACCATCGCTACGAGACCGCCCTGGCGTTTCGCGACGAATGCCGAGCCCATTCGGCCGCGCACAAGCCCAACCCGGCCGCACCGTATGAATTTGTGATGGCGACACTCGTGGACATGAGCGACCCCGGCCTCGTGATCCTGCCAACGCACCGCGCCGTAGCCAACCTCACCGCGTTCACCGGGAAACAGTTCCGCGAGCAATTGACGATCAACTTCGCCGTCGAACCGCAGCCGACGTTGGAGAAGTTGCTGGCGGCGATGAACGAGGAACGCGGTTCCCGCCCGGTTGCCGCGGCGGGCACGGCTGGAACATCCACGACGCCCGTTCGTTTGGGGATGCGCGACGCGGCCGGGTTTGCGTTGGTGCAGCCACGGAATCTCGACGCGCTAACTCCCCTGTTTACAAACAAGCCACCGTTGTGGCATACATTGGACGTGGCAATGCTGCACGTAGGGGTTTTGGAAGCGTTGCTGGGCGTCGACGAAGTTCGTCTTCGGGAAGAGGCCAACGTCACGTACTGGCGGGAGCCAGAGAAGGCCGCGGCGTTGGTGCAAACAGGCCAGGCGCAGCTTGCGTTCTTCCTGAACCCGACGCGCGTGGAAGATGTGAAGGCCATCGCGGATGCACATTCGCGAATGCCGCAGAAAAGTACGGACTTTTATCCGAAGCTATTATCTGGTATAGTAATCAACGACGTAGGTTGGGATAGCGCAGGGTAGCAGGGGAAAACGATCGCCATGTTGCCGATCAGGGAAACAAAGCCGCCACGAGGCAAATCCGTACGGAAGCAAGACCTCGAATTTGAGATCAAGTTTTTTGAAGGGATTGCCGACCGTGACCCCGACTACATCGAGGCGCTCCAGATCCTCGGCGACGCGTACACCAAGTCCGGCCAATGGGAAAAAGGCCTGAAGATCGACCAGAGGCTCGCCAGGCTTTGTCCCGACAACCCACTCGTATTCTACAACCTCGCCTGTAGCTATTCGCTCCTCAAACGAGTGGACGAGGCGTTTGTGGCGCTGCGGGAGGCGGTACGGCACGGCTACGACGACGCCCGCTGGTTGACCAAAGACCCCGACCTGGCCAATCTCCGCCAAGATCACCGGTTCGAAAAGATTCGTACCGATCTCACGCAAAAACCCAACGGGTCCGCGCACTCAGCGGACTGATCGGTGCCCGTGGACGAGCCGCACGGCGCGTTCGACAATTGCCTTCCCAACCTCGGCCTTCAGCATCTCCGCCTGCCGCTCAACCCGTCCGTCGCTCGTGATGAACGTCACGCGGTTCGTGTCGGCTTCGAATGCCGCCGCGTCATTGGCCACAATGAAGTCCAGCCGCTTTTCCACCAGCTTCTCCTGCGCGTGGCGCTCGAGGTCGTCCGTCTCGGCGGCGAACCCGATGAGCACCTGTGATTGCTTGCGCCGGCCCAATTCGGCGAGTATGTCGGGCGTCGGCTCCACTTCCAGCGCGCCCGCCACCGACCCCTTCTTGATTTTGTTCGCCGCCGTTTTCTTCGGCCGAAAATCAGAGACCGCCGCTGCCATGATGCAGATATCTACCTGATCGAACCGGCTCCACACCGCCTCGGCCATCTCCTGCGCGGTCGTTACCAACACGACCTCGACGCCACTCGGCGGAGTGAGCGCGGTCGGTCCGCTCACCAAGGTAACCCGCGGCGACACGGCGCGGGCGGCCTCGGCAATTGCGTAGCCCATTTTCCCCGATGACCGGTTCGAGATGTACCGGACCGGATCGAGAAACTCGCGGGTCGGCCCGGCGGTGACGAGGAAACGGACTGATTCGGCCTTCATAATCTTGTATGAGCCAACTCCCGGTTGCGACCGGTCGCGGCGACGAGGCCGCTCCTACCCCAACAACTGCTGCACTCTCTCCACAATCTTGTCCACGTCCCACAGCCGCCCGATGCCCTCGTAACCGCAGGCGAGCAGTCCCTTGTCAGGTCCGATGAATTCCACTCCCCGCGACGCAAGCAGCTTCACGTTCGCCTGCGTGGCCGGATGAGTCCACATCTTCCCGTTCATCGCGGGGGCAATGAGCACCTTCGCTTTGGGCCGCAGGGCGAGCGCGATCGTGCTGAGCGCGTCGTCGGCAATTCCCTGCGCGAGTTTGGCGATGACATTGGCCGTGGCCGGCGATATGACCAGCAGGTCGGCGCTGTCGGCCAATTGCAGATGACTCGGTCGCCAGTCCCCTTCCCCTCCTTCAAACAGGTCGATCGTGACCGGATGCTGCGAGAGCGTTTGCAGAGTGAGCGGCGTGATGAAATGCGTCGCGTCTTTCGTCATCACGCAGTACACGACGTGGCCCAGCTTCTTGAGCCGGCTCGCCAGGTCGGCGGATTTGTAGGCCGCGATCGAGCCGGTAACGCCTAAAAGGATAGTTCGTTTTTTTGCCATGGTTGGCCGCCTTTCGGAACCCGCGCCGTGCGACATTTCTCGGCCGTCACGATTGCCTTGCCTCGCTCGAAGTCGTCGTCCAAGTGGCCCGTCAGAATCACATAATCATACTCGCGCCAGTGCGCCATTTCCTGTTGGGCCAGCAAGAGCCGTTTGCGGATCATCTCTTCGCTGTCGGTGCCCCGCCGCCGCAACCGCGTTTCCAGCAACTCGAGTGACGGCGGCAACAGGAAGATCGTTATCAGCGCGTCGGGATATGCGAAGCCCTGTGAACCGCGCACGCACCGGACCACCTGCGCGGCCCCCTGCACTTCGATATCGAGCAGGACGTCGCGGCCCGCCGCCACCTGTTCCTCCACAAACTGGCGCGGTGTGCCGTAATAGTTGCCATTGTATTGGGCGTACTCCAGGAATTCATCCGCGGCGATCCGTCGCTCGAATTCGTCCGGCGTCAGGAAGAAATAATCGCGCCCATTCTGCTCGCCGCCTCGCGGCGCCCGCGTCGTGCAGGACACCGAGTACACCGTGTTCGGCGACCAGTTCAGCAAGCGCTGGCACAGACTGCTTTTCCCGCCGCCCGAAGGGGCGGAGACGACAATGATGAGGCCGGGACGCGCCGCCGGAGGTTGAAGTTCGTTCATTCGATGTTTTGCACCTGTTCGCGAATCTTCTCCAACTCCGCCTTCATCTTGACGACCTGTTGTGAAATCTCGGCCGCGTTGGCCTTGGAGCCGATGGTGTTGATCTCCCGGCCCATTTCCTGTGCGAGAAAATCCAGCGTGCGTCCGACCGGTTCGTTGGCGCTCAGGCAATCGTGAAACTGCTTGAGGTGACTCGCCAGACGCGTCACTTCCTCGGAAATGTCGCAGCGATCGGCGAAGAACACGACTTCCTTCGCCAGCCGTTCGTCGTCCACGGGCACGTCCAACCCGGCCTCCCTCACCCGTGCGTGCAACTGTTCGCGGAAGCGCGCGATGACCGCGGGCGCCACGCGGCTGACTTGTTCCAAACCCGATTCCAAGAGCCGAAGCCGCTGGGCGAGATCGGCTGCCAGGAATTTGCCCTCTTTTTCGCGCATCTTCACCAGGGCCGCAACTGCCTTCTGCAACGCCACCCGCACACTCGGCCAGACGCTCTCCGCGTCGACCGAGGTCTCCGCGAGCTTCATCACCCCGGGCGCCCGCAGGATCGTATCCAGCGTGAGCGACCCGTTCACCTTGATCTGCTTCTGGAGTTTCCGAATGGCGCGGTAGTACGCCTGCGCCAGCGCGACGTCCAGTTCGACCGATTCCCCAGCCTTCGCGTCGCTGCGGTGGTAGGCCACCACGACGTTGATGCGGCCGCGCGAGAGATGGGCGTTGATCTCGTCGCGAATGCGCGGTTCCAGTTCGACGAATTCCTTCGGCAGATTGACCGCGATGTCGCTCTGCTTGCGGTTGATGGAGTTGAGTTCCACGGTGAACTTGAATCCACCCCTGGCACACTCGCCGCGCCCGTAGCCGGTCATGCTTCTCATGGTGTCACTCCAATCCCAGGATCTCCGCCGCCTGCGTCACATCTTTGTCGCCGCGGCCGCTCAGGTTGATGACGACGAGCGCATTCTTGCCCAGCCGGTGGCCATGCTTCATGACGTACGCCACGGCGTGGGCCGATTCCAGCGCCGGAATGATGCCCTCGACTCGCGAGCAGAACTGAAACGCTTCCAGCGCCTCGTCGTCCGTCGCGTAGGTGTATTCGATGCGTTTCAAGTCGCGCAAGTAACTGTGCTCGGGACCGACGGCCGCGTAGTCGAGGCCTGCCGACACCGAATGTGTCAGCATGATCTGGCCGTCGTCGTCCTGCAACACGTACGTCCGCGTGCCCTGTAACACGCCCAGGGCGCCACCCTTCTGAAAACGCGCGGCGTGACGGCCGGGCTTGATTCCACGGCCGCCCCCTTCGACGCCAATCATCCGCACACGTTCGTCTCCCAAGAACGCGTAAAACAGCCCCAGCGAATTGCTGCCGCCCCCGACGCATGCCACCAGCAGGTCCGGCAGCCGCTCTTCCTTCTCCAGAATCTGCCGTCGCGCTTCCCGCCCGATCACGCTCTGAAAATCCCGCACCATCATCGGATACGGGTGCGCGCCGAGGACGCTTCCAAGAACGTAGTGGGTGGTCCGCACGTTGGTGACCCAGTCCCGCATGGCTTCGTTGATGGCCTCCTTGAGCGTCTTCTGGCCGGCGGTGACGGGCCGCACCTCGGCGCCGAGCAGGCGCATGCGGTAGACATTGAGCGCCTGCCGCTGCATGTCCACCTCGCCCATGTACACGACGCATTCCATTCCGAACATCGCCGCCACGGCGGCCGTCGCCACGCCGTGCTGGCCGGCACCCGTTTCGGCGATGATGCGCCGCTTGCCCATGCGCCTGGCGAGCAGAATCTGGCCGAGGGTGTTGTTGATCTTGTGCGCGCCGGTGTGCAGCAGGTCCTCGCGCTTGAAGTAGATTCTCGGGCCACCGAGCTCGCGCGTCATCCGCTCGGCGAAATACAAGGGCGTCGGCCGCCCGGCGTACTCGCGCAGGTAGGCGCCCAGTTCCTCCCGAAACCGTTTGTCGCGGCGCGCCTTCTGGTACTCGATGGCGAGTTCGCGCAGCGGTTCCACCAGTGTCTCGGGCACAAACCGGCCGCCGTACGGCCCGAAATGGCCGTCCGTGTCCGGCACGCATGTCAACTGCTTTTGCACAATTCGATGAACCTTCGCAACTTTTCCGGGTCTTTCTTGCCCGGCTCGCGCTCGACACTGCTCGAGACATCGACCCCGTACGGACGCACCGCACGAATCGCCCCTTGAACGTTTGCCGCGGAGAGCCCTCCCGACAGGATAATCGGCGGTCCGATTTCCTTCGCCTTCACCGCCAACGACCAGTCGAATGTCTTGCCCGTGCCGCCTCGCGACTCGTCAGTGTAGGTATCCAGCAACAAAGCGTCAACATCGTACTCGGCCGCCGTACGCAAACTGTTCTCGTCGCGCACGCGAATGGCCTTGATCGCCTTGGCTGCAAATTTCTGACAAAAGCCCGGCGGCTCGTCGCCGTGAAACTGCAACGCCGTCAACAAGCATTCGCCCAGCGCCTTCTCGATCTCATACTCCAACTCGTCCACGAACACCCCGACCCGGGCGACGAACGGCGGCAGGGCATTGCAGATGTTCGCCGCGTCGCGCACCTTGATGTACCGCGGACTCTTCGCATAGAAAACGAATCCCAGCGCGTCTGCCCCCAGTTCCACCGCCAACTGGGCGTCGCTGAGGTTCGTGATCCCGCAGATCTTGATCTTGACGTTCATCTTCCGGTGGTCGTCCTCAGCGAAGCCACGCATCTCGCGCCCCAACGGAGACGATTCGCCCGGCCCGGGGCAACGACCAGAAACAGCACTTCGTCATCCCAGCAGTTCCCTCACTTTCTTGCCGATATCGCCGCTCCGCATCAGCGCTTCGCCCACGAGGATTGCATTTACGCCCACTTTCGCGAGGCGCTCGACATCGGCGCGCGTGTTGATGCCGCTCTCGGCCACGATGATTCTGTCTCGCGGCACCTTGGCCGCCAGCCGTTCCGTCGTCTCCAACGTGACCGAAAAATCCCGCAGATCGCGGTTGTTGATCCCGATGAGGGCCGCCCCCGCTTCCACCGCGCGCCCCAACTCGCGTTCGTCGTGGACTTCCACCAACGCGGCCAGGCGCATCTGCCCGGCCAATTCACGGAAGCCCTTGAGCCGTGCGTCGTCGAGAATCGCCGCGATCAGCAGGATCGCGTCCGCGCCCCGCGCGGCCGATTCGTACACCTGCAACTCATCGATGACGAAATCCTTCCGCAAGAGCGGCAGTCTCACAACGCCCCGAATCTGCTCGAGGTATTCGAGGCGGCCCTGAAAGAACTTTTCGTCCGTGAGCACCGACAACGCCACCGCCCCCGCCGACTCGTATTCGCCCGCGATGCGAACCGCGTTGAAATCCGGCGCAATGACTCCCGCCGACGGCGATGCCTTCTTGATTTCGGCAATGAGCGCCGGTCCGTCCTCGCACCGCAACGCACCGGCGAAGTCCCGGAAGTCCGTGCGCTCCGCCGTGGCGCGCTTGAGTGATCCCGCCCATCGACGCAGTTGCGCAACTTCCGACTCCTTGTCGGCAGTGATCTCGTCGAGCACGCTCACGCTTCGGTATCCTCCACCCCGCTCTTCCGCTGCCTCGGCTGGCCGCCTTTGAGCCAAGCGTTGATGAATCCGTCGAGGTTGCCGTCCATGACGCCCTGTACGTCGCTGGTCTGGAAGCCCGTGCGCAGATCTTTCACCATCTGATACGGCTGGAACACGTAGCTGCGAATCTGGTTGCCCCACGCGATCGCGCCCTTCTCGCCGTAAAACCGCTCCAGCGCCGCGCGTTTCTCGTCCTGCTGCTTTTCATAGAGCCGGGCCTTCAGGACTTTCAACGCAAGTTCACGGTTCTGATGTTGGCTGCGCTCGCTCTGGCATTGCACGACGATGCCCGTCGGAAGGTGCGTCATCCGCACCGCCGTCTCCACCTTGTTCACGTTCTGGCCACCGCGGCCGCCGGATCGAAACGTATCGATCTGTACGTCTTCCATCTTCATCTCGACTTCGGCATCCTGGATTTCGGCGAGGACGTCGACCGACGCAAACGACGTGTGGCGGCGCTTGTTGGCATCGAACGGCGAAATCCTGACCAACCGGTGCACGCCGCGCTCGGCCTTCAGATAGCCGTACGCGTATTCCCCCGTGACGAGCATCGTGACGCTCTTGACGCCGGCTTCGTCGCCCGGCTGAATATCCATCAACTCGTTCTTGAAACCGCGCGCGTCGCACCAGCGGCGGTACATGCGCAGGAGCATGTCGGCCCAATCGCAGCTCTCCGTGCCCCCCGCGCCGGCGTGGATGCTGAAGATCGCATTGGACTTGTCGTGCTCCCCGCCCAGCAGGCTCTGCAACTCAAACGCGTCCACCTGACGCTCCACGCCCTGCACCTCCTTCGCGATCTCGGGCTCCGCTTCGCCAAGTTCAATCAACACCTGCGCGTCGGAAATCTTGCGCTCGATCTCCGCCAGGGTATCGAGCTTGCGGCGGATGGCAGTCGCCTCGTCGAGGATCGTGCGCGCCTTCGTTTGATCGGCCCAGAAGGTCGGACCGGCCATGATGTTCTCTAGCTCGACCAGCCGCGCGCGCTGCCGGGCGACGTCAAAGGTACCTCCCCAACGCCTCGTGGCGTTCGTGGAGCCCGCGCAACTTGTCTTTCAACTCCTCAATCACGGTGGCCCTAACTCACCATAATGAAGAACGATTGTCAACCTGCACGCCTCGAATCCTTCGCGGAGAGTTTCCGCAAGCGCTGCGGGAACCCCTTCAATCAACGAGTTCGATGCGGCAGATCCGGGGCCGGTCGCGTCGGCACGTCGCGCTTTCGGTAAATGGTTACCGAGGCATTTTCGAATACCTTCTCGGTCCCCCGAAGGAGCCACGAGAAATCCTCCATGGCAAATCGTCGTTTGAGCGCGCCGCTAACAAAGATAAACTTGATCCCCGCATCCCAGAACTCTCGACGACGCCTGTCTCGATCCCAACCCAACCGCTCACCGAGGACACCGGAGACCCACTGGATCCGTCGTCGGAAGTCCACCGTCATGGCCCAGTGCCCCCAAACCACGGTGTTGCCGGAGAAGGCGGGGATGAGGCTGCTCGTCGCTTCCGTAGCAAAAACGATGTCATCGGGGTCGCTGTTGTGCTTCAGAAAATCCAGAGCATTGAACGTGTCGGCGTCGATGTAGTAGAACCCACCCTTATTTTCCTTCGCCGTTTTCCACCCCGCCCAGAGCAAGCACAACTGGGTGGACGTCACCAGCAGCAGGAGAAGAAGCGCGGAACCAGCCAACACGCACCGGCGCATCCGCTCTCCCGGAATTCTGGCCAGAAGCCAATCGGCGGAAATCCCACTCAGAATGCACAGAGGCACGTGAACGCCAAAGATGAATTTCCGCTGGAACCAGAAAGGCAAGCAGGAAAACAAGAACGAAAGGAACACCCAGAGGACGAGCTGCCGATACCGCGAGACGAGTTCCCACCCTTCTACTACCAAGCCCGCCAGAGGCAAGAGCAGCGGAATGCCGAAACCGAGCACGCAGGACAGCAAATCCGGAGTCCTCATTTTTCCCACCGAATTGTGCAGGGCCACGATGGGGTCAAGCCTCCCCACCAGAAGCGGATACAAGACAAACGGAAACGCGGCCATCGCGAAGCGGAGCAGGAGACCTAGCCCGCCTTTTTCCTGGCGCAACGCCGAAAGCACGACCGCGAGGGCCAGAAGTAATGGAGCCTGATAGGGCTGCAGGAGAGTCAGGACACCGACGCACAGTCCGCTCAGCCATAAATCGCGATTCTTCGCATCGCGTGTACCGCGATCCATGAGGTGAATTGAGAGCACCAGAAGCGCGAGGGTGAACGGAAACAACGGGTTCCAGAGGAGTGACCAGTACGTATTTGACTCGGGCGTGTTGACGTCGATTGGATAACCGTACGGGGAATCCGGCCGAAGGCCGTACTTCAAGGCGAGCCACCCGAATCCCGCGGAAACTCCCACAAGGATTGTCGCGAAAATCGATTGCCGGGAGTCCAGCCCCAAATAGTCGATGTACCGGAAGAACACCACGAAGAACAACACCACTCCGATGGCTTTGGCAATGAAATGGACGACGCCGACCTCACACCCCAGAAGTGAACCAACCCAACCGCAGACCAAGAAAAACGGGTGAAAGAGAAACGGGGCGTGAGGCAGTGCCGTGTATTTCAGCTTGAACAACAGGCTTCCACGAGCGGCTTGCTGCGACCAAGCCAGGTAAGCCAGTGAATCGTCCGGTCCGGGTGGAATGATCCAGGTATAATGAGACCCGGGCGGTCTGCAAAAGTAATTGATCAGGTAGGGAACGGACGTCGCCAAAACCATGAATGCAATCCAAGCCCACCTCCAACGCCGTATAGAATTGCCTCCCGGGCTCATGTTCTCGACCGCGGATCACGCTCGCTTCGCGCGCACACCCGGCGACGTCAAAGATACCTCTCCAGCCATGGCCGCTTAACTCAGCACAACGGCGCGGGCTTGTCAACCCGCACGACGTGCCGCGATTTGCATCAGGCTGGACCCGTGCGTATGTTCTGGAGCGGTTTTGTCATGCCCGGGAAATTCGTTGGTGGCGCTGTCAATCGACCATGAACCTGGAGGCTGGAAGTGAGTGCGCAAACAAAATCGAACGCCGGTGTCATATTCACCTGCATCGCCGGGCCCGACTCCGGCAAACGGCTGGCGATCACCGAAGACGAGGTCAGCCTCGGCCGATCCGCCAAGTGCCATATGCTCAGCGATGATCCCGACGTCGCGCAACGGCACGCGACCTTTCGGTTGGATGATGGCAAGGTGCGATATCAGGCGACGGGCTCGGCCGAGGTATTTGTCGACGGACATCCCTCCCGGCAAGGTGTGCTGGAGCCGAAGCAGCAGATCCGCCTCGGTCGTTCCACCTGGCAACTGGCCGGGCGATCGTCGGAGCGCGCCTTCAATGATTTCATCGACAATCTCGGCCAGAAGATCAGTTCCGTAGCGGGCGTCGAACGGATTCAAGGATTCGATCTTCGCGCCACGTTCTCCGAAGTGTTCCGCAAACATGCCGACGACGAGGTGGAAGCGTTCTTCAACGTCGGCGGGCCGACGACGACGCCTCCGCTCGCGCAGGTCAACACGAGTTGGCCCAAGCCGTGGCTGTTCTTCCGCACGTTTGCGTTGTCCGTCGCCGTCTACTTTGCGTTTCTGTTCGGCTGGAACGAGTTCAACAACACCAACCTGTTGCCCGGCCTGATGATGGTCGGATCTCTTGCCATTCCGTTTTCGATTTTAATGCTCTTCTTTGAAGTCAACGTGCTGCGTAACATCTCCCTGTACCAGGTGCTCAAGGCCGTCCTCGTGGGCGGGATTCTGTCGCTGATTCTGACCCTGTTCTTGTACCAATTCTTCGGTAAACTGGAGAACTCGCTGGGCGCCGTGGCGGTGGGGATCTTCGAGGAAGTCGGTAAAGCCGCCGCGTTGCTCCTCGTGATCAACAAACTCCGGTATCGCTGGACGCTCAATGGATTGCTTCTGGGCGCGGCCATTGGGACTGGATTTGCCGCGTTCGAATCGTCCGGCTACGCCTTCAACTATTTGTGGAACTCAGCCTCGACGGAGGTCATGACCCAGGTCATCAAGACCCGCGCCTGGTTATCCATCCTCGGGGGACACGTTCTGTGGGCCGCCATCGTGGGCGCAGCACTCTGGAAGGTTCGAGGCGACCGCAAATTCGAGTGGAAGATGCTTGGCGACCTGCGGTTCCTGCGCGTGCTCGGCCTGGCCGCAGCCCTGCACGCCGTTTGGGACTGCAACTTCGAGCCGCCGCTCTATCTCAAAGAAATCGTGCTGGGTTTCGTAGTGTGGGTGGTCATTCTGAGTTTCATCCAGGAAGGATTGAAACAGGTGCGCGAGGAGCAACTGAAGCACAGCCCAACGCCAACTGCGTAGCGATTCCCGGACCCGCCGCTCCTCGAATCAGCTCCGCTTGGCGCGCGAGCCTTGCGGCGTGTCGTCGATCACCCAGCCAAGTTTCGCCAGTTGATCGCGGATTTCATCAGAGCGTTTGAAGTTCTTCGCTCGGCGAGCAGCCTGACGTTCTTCGACGAGACGCTGAACCTCAGCGGGAACTTCGGATCTTGCCGGCATTCCGAAGCCGAGAACCTTGTCGATCTCTTGCCACTCTTCAAGTATGTCCTGTGCTTCCGCTGGTTGCAGAGAATCCTCGACGATTCGTTTGTTTGCGAAACGGATGAAATCGAACAGAGCGCCCAGTGCGCCGCTGATATTGAGGTCGTCATTCATGGCGCCAACGAATGCCGCGCCGGCCATCTGACACGGCTCAAAGTTGGAAGCCGGTTTCTGAGCCATTTGCTGCAACTTCAGCAGAAACTCGTCGATCCGTTGTAAAGCTGAGCGCGCGGCTTGCAGACCGTCCATTGTGAAATTGAGTTGCTCCCGGTAATGCGCGCTGATCAGTGCATACCGAACTTCGCGGCCGGTCCACCCCTTCGCCAGCAGGTCCCGAAGCGTATAGAAATTGCCCAGCGACTTGCTCATCTTCTTGCCTTCGACGAGCAGATAAGCGTTGTGCAGCCAGTAGCGGACAAACGGATGGCCCGTCGCGGCTTCGCTCTGCGCAATCTCGTCCTCATGGTGCGGGAAGATCAAATCTTCGCCCCCGCAATGGATATCGAAGGTCTCGCCCAGATGTTTCATGCTCATGACGCTACACTCGATGTGCCAGCCGGGACGGCCATCACCCCACGGCGACGGCCACTTCACGGCCCCGTCCTTCTCGTCCCAAGCCTTCCATAGCGCGAAGTCGGCAACGTGTTCCTTGTCGTATTCGTCGTGCGCCACCCGGGCGCCAAATTGCAGGTTGTCGAAATCGAGACGTGCCAGCTTCCCATAGTCTTTGAACGACTTGATCGAGAAGTAGACGGATCCGTCGTCCGCCACGTACGCATGTTTCTTCGCGATCAACGTCTCGATCAACTTGATCATGTCGGGAATCGTCTCGGTCGCCCGCGGCGTGACGTGGGCCCGCCGGATCTTCAACGTGTCGAGGTCGCGAAAGAATTCTTGCGAGTAGAATTCCGTGATTTCTTTCAGGGATTTGCCGGATTCGCGAACGGCCCGGATGATCTTGTCCTCCACGTCCGTAATGTTCATCACGTGCTTGACGTCGTAACCCTTGTACTCGAGGTAACGGCGCAACAGGTCTTGAAACACAAACGCCCGGAAGTTGCCGATGTGCGCGTAGTTGTACACGGTCGGTCCGCACGTGTAGAGGCCCACATGCGGCGGCTGTAGCGGAACGAAATCCTCCTTCCGGCGCGTGAGCGTGTTGAAGAACTGCAGAGACATCTTGTTACATCTCCACCGACGCGATGGCCACCACCACGATCCCCTCCTTGCGGCCGGTAAACCCCAGGTGCTCGCTCGTCGTGGCTTTGATCCCAACTTGGGACGGCCCCACGCCGATGTTCTTCGCGAGTTTCTCCTGCATCTGGGGGATATGGGGAGCCAACTTCGGCGCCTGCGCGACAATCATCGCATCGACGTTGTTGACGCGGCCACCGGCTTTCCGTACGCGCTCGGCGCACTCGCGGACGATCACCATGCTGTCCATATCCTTGAACCTCGCGTCGCTCGGTGGGTAGAATTTGCCGATGTCCCCCAGTGCCGCCGCCCCGAGCAGGGCATCCGCGATGGCGTGCGCCAATACATCGGCGTCGCTGTGCCCCTCCAGTCCCGACTCGTGAGGAATCTCCACACCGCCGATGATGCACTTTCGACCGGCGGCAAAACGATGGACGTCGATTCCGATGCCGACACGATTCATAAAAGGCCCCAGGATAACATCACGCTCGTTGCCGGAGCAACGCCTCAGCGATGGCCAGGTCCGAGAGCGCTGTGATTTTCAGATTCAAGAACGGTGTCTCGACCAGATCAACGCGGTGCCCGAGCAACTCTACAGCCGCCGCTTCGTCGGTGACGACGAGCTTCTTCTCCAACACCTTGGCATAGGCCTTCCGCAGCAGATCAAATCGCACCGTCTGCGGCGTCTGCATCGCCCACAGTTTCGTCCGGTCGATCGTGCGGATCACGGTCTTGTCGGCGTTGGCTTCCTTGATGGTATCGACGACCTTCGTCGCCGCAACGCCCGTCCCGAAGGACCGCGCGCTGGCCACCGTGGATTCGATCAGCGCCGGCGTCACCAGCGGCCGCGCCCCGTCGTGGACGGCCACGACCTCCGTCGCGCCGTCGCACTCTTCCAAACCGTTCCACACAGAGTTCTGGCGCTCGACCCCGCCGTCGGCGAACGCCACAACCTTCTTGAACCCGAAATCGCGCGCGATCCGCCCGGCTTGTTCCGCGTAGTCGGGCCGTCGCACCAACACGATGGCATCGACGACACAGCACCGCTCGAAGGCCGCCAGCGAATAGTAAATGAGCGGTTTGCCCAGGAGTTCGATGAACTGCTTATTAGGACCGCCGCCCATGCGCGTGGAGCGGCCAGCGGCCAGCACAATCGCCGTTACCATGCGCGGGAGACTAACAGAAGTCAGCTCACAGGAGCAAGCTTGCCCCGTTCTTCGGAAGGCATCTGGTCCTGGACGCGGCCGTTGCCGTTCGCGAGTTCGGCGAACGCCATGCGGCCGGCAGCGGTCTGCAACACGCTGGTCACGGTAACTTCAACCTCCTGGCCGATAGCCCGACGCCCGCGGCTGACCACGATCATCGTGCCATCGTCGAGGTACGCCACGGCTTGCTGGGGTTCGCGTCCCTCCTTGACGAGGCGCACCGTGAGCCTCTCCCCGGGCAGTACCACCGGCCGGACCGACTTGGCCAGTTCATTCAGGTTCAGCACCTTCACGTGCTGCAATTCGGCAATCCGGTTCAAGTTGTAGTCGTTCGTCAGGATTTCCGCGGGCAACATCTTGGCGAGTTGAACCAGTTTGGCGTCCACTTCTTTGATCTCTGGGACCTCGTTGTCGTGAACCTTCACCTCGACGCGCGGGTTTTGCTGCAACGCCTTGAGGACCTCGAGCCCGCGGCGGCCCCGCGCCCGCTTCACGTCGTCGGCTGCGTCGGCAATGTATTGGACCTCGGCGAGCACAAACCGGGGCACAACCAGCACCGCGTCGAGGAAGCCGGTCAGACAGACCTCCTGAATGCGTCCATCGATGATGATGTTGGTATCGAGCAGGACGAGGCGTTCGGGCTTGTTCTCCCGCATGAATTTCACGTACGGGATGACGAGATTGAACTCATCCTTGCCCCGCAGGGCGATGACCATGGCTAGGTAGGAACAAACGACGTACATGGCAATCTGCGCAATGAGCTTCGGCTCGTCGTCGATGAACTTGAACAGCACCGAATTGCCGATGAAGTAGCTAATGACGAACCCGACGAAGAGGCCAAACGTCGCCGCGGATAGCCCGCGCAACGAGAATCCCTTCAGCAGTTTATCGATCCCGATGAACGCGCCGCCGCCCGCGAGGCCGATGACGATCGCAAGAATCGGATGGAGAGCCCATTCGTCGTGCAACTGGGAAATCGACCAACTCCCCAGCACGCACAAAATCAGAAAACACAATCGCAGTACTAACAGTGTCATCGCTTGCGCCTATCGCTCCGATGACAACGGAAGCAGGTTTGAGGCCAGCCGGCCGTCGTAAGCTGCTTGAATGCGGCTACTTAGTGGGCTTCGTGGAGTCCGTCCCGAAATTAATGGTTCCGCGTTCGCTGGGGACGGGTCGGGCGGGTTGCACGGCCTCAGAGCGCTGCAATTCTTCGGGTCTCCTCGGGCTTGCTTTGTTGCCTTCCTTGTACAACAGGCCGTACTTCCGCCAATTTTGGACGAGCCTGACAATTTCGTCATGCAACGTGGGATCAACCAGGAGCTTGCCCGCCGTTCCCTCACCCCGTTCCAACCGGGTCAGAATCACGTTGAGTCGCTCGGCACTTTCTGCGAGGTTCTTCGTCGTCGCGCGGATGTCGCCCTGATTGGCGGCGACGAGATCATCTACGCTCTGCGAAGTCTTGTTGAAGTTGTCGGCGGCCTCCGAAAACTTCGCCAGCGTGTTGTCGACTTTCCCGCGGTTCTCCTCGACGACACTGCGTACGCTCAAGGTCAGCGCCACGGTGTTGCTCGTCGCGGCATCGACGTTGGCGATTGCGGCGCTGGCGTGCTCCAGAGTTTCATGGCTGAGCACAGTCTCGTCGATGCGCCGGATGGCTTTGTCCACGCGCTCGATGGTGCCCGCCGCCTGATGCAGCACGTCCACGACGCCCCGGATGGCTTCGCTGAGGTCCACGCTGGACGAGCCCTGGACCACTGCGCCGGGTTTGAGGAATTCAGCGGTGCCACCTTGTGGAATCACGTCCACGTACCGATCCCCCAGCAACCCGGATTGGTTGATCACAAACTTCGCGTCCCGGCGAATCTTGACTCCATTGAAGATGGCGAGCTTCACGTCCACCTTGAGCAGCCCTTCCTGATCCAGCCGGATATCGCGCACCTTGCCGACGACGATTCCGCCGTACAGCACGCTGGCGTCCTTCACGATGCCACCGACGTTTGGGAACACAACGGTGAGGTCGTAGGTGTTTCTGGTGATCGGCTCGTACTTGCCGAATTTCCAGATCAGCCCGGCCAGCAGGGCCAAACAGACGGCGACGAAGATGCCAACTCTGATTTCAACGGACGGTTTCTGCGCCACGTCGCACCTCCTCCTGGGTTTCCCCCATTCCCGTGATAAACCTGCGCACGATCGGATCGGTCGTCGCCTGAATCTCCGTCGGCGTGCCGACCGCGTGAATCCGCCCCTCGTGAAGCATCGCGATGCGGTCGGCGATTTTGTACGCGCTGACCATGTCATGCGTCACGGCGATACTGGTCACGCGGTAGTGATCCCGCATGCGCAACACCAAATCGTTGATATCGTCGGCCAGAATGGGGTCAAGACCCGTGGTCGGCTCGTCGTACAGGATGTACTTCGGCTGCGGGACGCAGGCCCGCGCCAGGGCCGCACGCTTCCTCATGCCGCCGCTCAATTCAGCGGGCTTCTTGTTCTTCGCGTTCAACAGGTCCACGATCGCCAGCGCCGCTTCGACGCGCTGGATGATCTCGTCCTCGCCAAGCTTGCGTTCCTCACGCAGCGGGAATGCCACGTTGTCGAACACCGTCATGGAATCAAACAACGCCGCCCCCTGAAACAGGACCCCAAACTTCTTGCGGATCGGCGTCAGCTCGCGCTCCGACAGCACTTCGATATCCTGGCCGTCCACGACGACCCGGCCCGCGTCCGGCCGCAAGAGGCCGCACAGATGCTTAAGCAACACGCTCTTGCCGCAGCCGCTCCGCCCGATGATCACGACGGTCTCGCGGTCGCGGATTTCGAAGTCCACCCCACGCAGCACCTCCACGTCATCGAATGATTTCCACAGGCCTTCGATCTGGATCATACGGGAAAGATCTTGTTAAAGATCACCGCAATGAAGAAATTGGCGATCAACACCGTCAACGACGACACGACGACCGCCTCGGTTGTGGCGCGGCCCACGCCTTCGGCCCCCTCGTCGGCATTGAAACCCTTGTAACAGGAGATCAGACCGATGAACACGGCAAAGAACACCGACTTGATCAATCCGCTCATCACGTCCTTGGCCGCGGTGAACTTGTACATATTCGTCAGAAAATACGCCTCGTCGATTCCACACATGTGCACGCCGACAACGTAGCCACTATAGATTCCAAAAAACATGGCTTCGGCCGTCAACAACGGCAACGCGACCAGCAACGCGACGAACCGCGGCACCGCCAGATAATCCACCGGCGCCGTCCCCATCGAGCGCAACGCATCCAGTTGCTCGGTCACCCGCATCGTGCCCAACTCCGCCGCGATCGCCGCCCCCACCCGGCCCGCCACCATCAACGCCGTCAGCACGGGCGCCAGTTCACGCGTCATCGCCACGCTCACCACCGGCCCGACTGCCGTGTCCATCTTCACCTTGTGAAACTGCAGATAGGTCTGCACGGCAAACACCATGCCGGTGAACGCCCCCGTGATCACCACCACCGCCTGCGATTGCCAGCCGATCTTGAACGTTTGTTCGACCGTCTCATGCCAGCGCGGTCGCCGGGTGAAAGTGGTCTTGAAGATGTCCCCCAACAGCAGCATCATCGCCCCCAGTTGCGCGAGCTGCCCCGACACGAAGGCTTGAAATCGCGACAGTGCGTCAGTCATCGCCCCGCAGCATAGAGAAGGTTCACGACATGCGCAAGCCCGTGGAAAGAGAAATAATCACAGGGCCGCAGGCCGCCACAGCGCGCCTCGACCGCTCGCCAACCTATCCTGATGGCGGCGCCGGCCGGTGGAAACATTCAGGCCGCCCCAACGAAACCGCGGACTTCTGCCCGAGTTCAGCCAGCCGTCGGGTCGCCAAGTTGTACAAACGCGAATTCTCCCGGATGAGGCTCACGACCGACGCCGCCGTCTGCAGCGAGGACGAACAACCAGATAGCCCGGTGAGGAACCTGGTCACTTCAGAGATTCGGCCCAGTTGCTCCTGAATCTGCTCACGATTCGTGGCCGCTTTAATTGTCATCTCAATCTGAAACAACCCATAGCGCCGAATTTCCAACTCCATGTCGACATCCTCGATCCGCCTGCTTTGACCTTTACCGTCTTGTCGTCCACGCATCATCGCATTTCTCCTTCGCGGTATGGAACGCTCCGGTCCTTGGTCCCGTGCTGCTGACATGGCTGGCGGGGTCGCAACGATGCTGCCCGGCTCGTCGCACCCCTGTTTGCACACGCCCATCGTTATGGACGCAGGAACAGGAGTAACAAGTCCGGGGCGGAAAAGTCTATCGGGTAAAGGCTGTATTTTCGGGCTCGTCCACCCGACAACGCGTGATTCCGCGCGTCACGACCTAACTCGCGCTGGCCGCGAGTTGGTCGAAAGCCAGCTTGTCGTCAGCGACCGTGACCTCAACCGTCTCGTTAGGCTTGATGCTGCCGCGCAGGATTTCCTCGGCGAGCGGATCCTGGAGGTATTTCTCAACCGCGCGACGCAGCGGGCGCGCCCCGAAATGGGGATCGTAGCCCTTCTCGATGAGAAAGTTGGTCGCGGCCGGCGTCAGCACAATTTCGACATCTTTGTATTTGAGCCGGCCCTTGACCTTTTCGACTTCCAGATGAACGATCTGACTCATGTCGGCCTTGTTGAGATTGCGGAAAACAATCGTGTCGTCGAGACGATTCATGAATTCGGGCTTGAACAGCCGCTTGGCCTCGTCGAGGAGTTTGCCCTTCATCTCTTCGTAGCTGTGCTCTTCCTTGGTCGGGGCGAAACCCAGCCCGGCCGACTTGCGAATCATTTCGGCGCCAATGTTCGAGGTCATAATGACCACACTGTTCCGGAAGTCCACCTTGCGCCCGAGCGAGTCCGTCAGATGGCCGTCCTCGAGGATCTGTAACAGCATGTTCATCACGTCCGGGTGCGCCTTCTCGATTTCGTCGAACAACACCACCGAGTACGGTCGCCGACGGACCCTCTCCGTCAACTGTCCTCCTTCTTCGTACCCGACGTAGCCGGGCGGCGAGCCGACAAGCCGCGAAACATTGAACTTTTCCATGTACTCGCTCATATCGAGTTGGATGAGCGCGTCCTTGTCGCCAAACATGAATTCCGCCAGGGCCCGCGCCATCAACGTCTTGCCCACGCCCGTTGGGCCGAGGAATACAAACGAGCCGATCGGCCGGTTCGGGTCCTTGAGATCAGCGCGACTACGGCGCAACGCTTTGCTGATGGACGTCACGGCCTCGTCCTGACCGACGACCGTCTTCCGCAAATCGTCCTCCATGTGGAGTAGTTTCTCGGCATCCTGCTGTTCCATCCGGTTGAGCGGGATGCCCGTCCATTTGGCAACGATGTGCATGATGTCGTCTTCGGTAATGACAATCTGTTTCTCGTCACGGGCCTGACGCCACTCGGCCAAGGTCTGTTCGAGACGCTCGCGGGCCTGCTTTTCCTTGTCACGGAGGCCGGCCGCCAGCTCAAAATCCTGGGCCTTGATCGCCGTTTCTTTCTCTTCCTTGATCTTCTCGATCTCGCGTTCCGAGTCCTGGATGTTCGGGGGTCGCGTCATCATCTGAATGCGCGCCCGGGCGCCGGCTTCGTCGACGACGTCGATGGCCTTGTCGGGCAAGAAGCGGCCCGTGATGTAACGATCCGAAAGCCGCGAGGCGGCCTCCAGGGCTTCATCGGAGAACTTCGCGCGATGATGCTCCTCATACTTCGGACGGAGTCCCTTCAGAATCTCCACCGTCTGTTCAACCGTGGGCGGTTCGACGACGATCGTCTGGAACCGACGCTCCAGTGCCGCGTCTTTCTCGATGTACTTGCGGTACTCGTTCATTGTGGTCGCGCCAACGACCTGCAATTCCCCGCGGGAGAGCGCCGGCTTGATGATGTTGCTGGCGTCCATCGCGCCCTCGGCCGACCCCGCGCCAACAATCGTGTGAAGCTCATCGACGAACAGAATGACGTTCTTCGAGCGCTTGATTTCGTCCATGACCGCCTTGATGCGCTCTTCAAACTGCCCGCGGTATTTCGTACCCGCCACCATCAACGCCAGGTCGAGCGTAACCACCCGTTTGTCGCGGAGAATCTCGGGCACGTTGCCTTTGGCAATCTCCTGGGCGAGCCCCTCGACGATGGCTGTCTTGCCCACGCCCGCTTCGCCCAGCAATACCGGGTTGTTCTTCGTGCGCCGGCAGAGGATTTGGATGACGCGCTCGATCTCGCTCTGGCGGCCCACGACCGGGTCCAGCTCGCTCTTGCGTGCCAACTCGGTCAGGTCGCGTCCGAACATGCGGAGCGCCGGCGTCTTCAGTTCCTTCTTGCCGCCGGAGGCTTCGCCTTCTTCAACGCCGCCCTCGCTGGGGGTAAAATTCGGGTCGAGCTCTTTGAGAATCTCGTTGCGGCACCGCTCGATGTCCACATCCAGCGACTTCAGGATGCGCGCGGCGGCGCCTTCCCCTTCGCGAAGCAAGCCGAGCAAAATGTGTTCGGTGCCAACGTAGTTGTGATTGAGCTGTTTCGCTTCCTTCTGCGCCAGGGCGAGGACTTTCTTCACGCGGGGCGTGTAGGGAATGTTGCCCACCATCTTGGTCTCGGGGCCGGTGCCGATCTGTTTCTCGACCTCCATCCGAACGGTTTCAAGGTCGAGCCCCATTTTCTGGAGGACGTTGACCGCCACGCCTTGGCCGAGTTTGATCAAGCCGAGCAATAAATGCTCCGTACCGACGTAGTTGTGATTGAAGCGGTCGGCTTCCTTGCGGGCCAACGCGAGCACCTGTTGCGCGCGCGGCGTGAAGTTATTCATTTCCATCACCGTCCTCTCATTCCGATTCCGTCCGGCCGCCATCCATCGGCGGTCGGTCGCCCAAACTCGGCCTGGGGATATTGCCCAACTGGGCGCGGATCAACTCCGCCCGCCACGCGTCGCGTTCTTCCGCGGTGAGCTTCCGCGCCGCGGCCTTCTGCACGTGGGCGGGTTGCGACAAGATGAATAATTCATCCACCGCGGCCCGCGCTGACGCCGGAAATATCTCCAAATCTACCCCCATACGCACCAAACTAAGCAGATTAAGTGCCTCTTTGGAACTGATGGTGTGGGCATTGCTAAGAATGCCGTACGCCCTGCCAATTTGATCATAGATCAATTTTGGCTTCTTTTCAAGCAGGGTAATTCGCGCATTCTCTTCGTGCTCAAGAATCTGCAGAATCACCTTGTTCAGCCGTTCCAGGACCTCCGACTCCTTTTCACCCAGGGTCGTTTGGTTCGACACTTGGAAGACATTTCCGAGCGCCTCTGTGCCCTCGCCGTACAACCCGCGCACCGCCAAGCCAAGTTTGTTCACCGCCTGCACAACCTGATTGATCTGGTCGCTCAACACCATGCCCGGCAAGTGCAGCATCGCCGAGCCGCGCATGCCCGTGCCGACGTTCGTCGGGCACGCCGTGAGGTAGCCAAGCTTCGGCGAGAACGCGAAATCGAGATGCTCCTCCAATTCCGAGTCCACCTTGTCGATCGCCTTGAAAATGTTCTTCAGTTGCAGCCCCGACTTGATCGACTGAACGCGCAGATGATCTTCCTCATTGATCATCACGCTGATCGTCTCCCGACTGTTGATCACCACGCCGCTGCCCACGTTCTTGGCGGCGTGTTCGCGGCTGATGAGATGGCGCTCTACCAGCACCTGCTTGTCAATGGCGCTGATATTGTCCATCGAGTCGCCGAAATGTTCGGCCATTTCCGGCAAACCCTCGACCACCGGTTGAACCATCTCCAGCAGCTTCTGACGCTCGGCCTTTTTCGCCCACCCCGGAAACGGATAGTCGCGGATGTTCCGCGCAAACCGCACGCGCGAAGACATGACAATCTTCCCGTTCGGGCCCTCGGCCCGGACCCATTCACCGGGGTTCTTGAGCAAATCCTCGATCTTCATCTCGATCATTCGGCCAACGCATCGCGCTAGCCCGTCTGCTTCAATTTCGACTCCAGTTCGCGAATTTCGTCACGAATCTGGGCCGCGTCCTCATACTTCTCTTCGCGCACCGCCTTCTCCAGTTGCTCCGAAAGTTCCCGGACCTTGCCACTGAGCGCCAGGGTATGCATCGCCTTCGCCGGCACCTTGCCGATGTGGTGGTCGCCCTTGTGCATCGCCTTCAACAGCGATGCCAGGCCCGCCTCGAAGGTTTCCCAACAGGCGCTGCAGCCCAGTCGGCCCGTCTTCTTGAAATCCGCCTGCGTAAACCCACACACGGGACATTGCGCCCCCGGCGATTCGACCTTGATCTCCTCGGCTGCGCCCAGGCCCACCAACAGATCCGCCAGCGAGAACCCCGCCGCCTCTTGGACGCCTTTCTCCTTGGCACACGACTCGCACAGGTCGACCTTCAACATCTTGCCGTCCACGATCTGGGTCAGGTGGACCGTCGCCTCCGCCTTTTTGCAGATGTCGCAAACCATTGTCTCAGTTCGCGCCGATCGGCGTCCCTTCCGAGCCAGTCAACTTACGGAAGTCCCCTGTCAATTTCAAGGTGAGTTGCCCCGGCTGACCCGACCCGATGGTCCGGCCATCGATGCTGACTACCGGGACGATCTCGGCCGCCGTGCCGGTCAGGAAAACCTCGGCCGCCGTAATCAAATCGTAGCGGGTCAGGTTCGACTCGTGCGCCTCGATCTTTCGTCGCGCGGCCAACTCCATGACCACCTGGCGCGTGATGCCGACCAAGGCCCCCGCGCTGATCGGCGGCGTCCCGAGTTTGCCGTCGCGGACGCAGAAGATATTATCGCCGGTGCATTCCGCCACATGCCCCTGGCTGTTGAGCATGATGGCCTCAATGGCGCCCGCGTTCACTGCTTCGATCTTCGCCAGAATGTTGTTGAGGTAGTTCAGGGATTTGATCGACGGATTCACCGCAGCCGGATTCGTTCGCTGCGTGCTCGCCGTAACCAATTTCAAACCCTTCCGATAAACTTCCTCCGGGTACAGCTCGATGGTATCCGCGATGATGAACACCGTCGGGTTCTTGCAGCGGAACGGATTCAATCCGAGGTAACCAACCCCTCGGGTCACCACGAGCCGGATGTAACCATCCCTGAGCTTGTTTTGCCGGCAGGCCTCACAGCACGCTTCGACCAACTGTTCCTTCGACATCGGAACTGGCAGCATGATCGCCTTGGCCGACGCGAACAGCCGATCCAAGTGTTGGCCGAGACGAAAGATCCGTCCGTCGTACAAGCGGATGCCCTCAAACACTCCGTCCCCATACAGGAGTCCATGGTCGAAAACCGAGATTTTCGCCTCATCCTCCGAAACAAATTTGCCATCCAGGAAAATTTTCACTGTCGTGCTCCGCGTCTTGTTGTTACTTACCCCAAAAGCCTTCCGTCCGCAATCTCCAACACCCGTTCGCCCCGACGGGCGATATGCTGGTCGTGCGTCACCATGACCAGCGTCGTGCCCGAGCTTTCCCGAAGCTGCCACAACAAATCCAGAATCGCCTCTCCGGTTTTCGAGTCGAGGTTGCCGGTCGGCTCGTCCGCCAGCACCAAGTCGGGCCGGTTCATCAGCGCGCGCGCGATCGCCACGCGCTGCTGTTCGCCACCGCTCAACTCCGCCGGCCGGTGCTCCGCCCGCTCGCCCAACCCGACCGCCCGAAGCAACTCCCTTCCCCGCTCGGCCACGTCGTGGCGGATGCGCGATTGAACCAACGCCGGCAGGCACACGTTCTCCAGTGCGTCCAGTTCGGGCAGCAAATTGTACGATTGGAACACGAACCCAATCCGCTCATTGCGGAGCCGGGTCCGCGCCGCGCCGGACATCATAAACAGCGACGCGCCATCCAGGCTCACGTCGCCTTCCGATGGCGCATCCAATCCGCCCAGCAAGTGCAGCAACGTACTCTTGCCCGCCCCCGACGCGCCGACGATTACCAGCGCTTCCCCGCGCCGCACCTGCACGTCAATTCCCCGCAAGACTTCGATCTGCCGCGCGCCCAAAGTGTAAGTCTTGCGCAATCCCCTCGCAACCAAAATGTCCCCGCCTGCCTCACTCATAGCGCAGGGCCTCCACGGGTTCGAGGCGCGCGGCGCGCAACGCCGGCAATAGACCGGCGAGCGTGCAGATCACCAACGCCGATAACCCGATCGTCAGCAGATCGCGCACCGTCAGCAACGCCGGGATGCTCGGGAAATTGTAGATCTCGCGCGGAAACAACTCGATGCCCACCACGTGCGACAGGAAATGGTTGATCGGATTGATGTTGTGCACCGTCACCAGACCGAGCCCAACCCCAAGCGCCACGCCAAACACCCCGACGATGAATCCCTGGAGCAGGAAAATTCGGAGGATCTTCCCGGAAGCCGCGCCCAACGCCTTCATGACCCCGATCTCGCGCGTCTTCTGGACCGTGACCGTGATCAAGGTGCTCATGATTCCAAATGCCGCCACGACGACGATGAACGTCAGGATGAAGAACATCACCGATTTCTCGACCTGGATCGCGCCGAGCAGCCGTTGGTTCATCTGCGCCCACGTTTGGGCCCGCAACGGAGGTGGGAGCTTTCTATTCAACGCCTCCGCCACTTCCCGGGCACCAACGATCGGGTCGTCGGTGGTGACCTCGATTCCGTGCACCGCGTTGCCGAGGTCGTACAATTCCTGCGCGGTTTCCAGCGAGGTGAAGATCAACCCCGCATCGTACTCGTACATGCCCGACTCAAAAATGCCCGTGACCGTCAATTCCATCGGCAGATAAACCTCTTCCCCCTTCTTCTCGAGATTGCGGGGTGAATAGACCGTGATCTTGTCGCCGAGGACAATCCCGTATTGCGAGGCGAGTTCGCTCCCGATGACGACCTTGTCGCCGGCCAAATCAAGGCGGCCTTCCTTGATGTAGCCGCCAAGCTTGCTGACGGTCACTTCACGTTGCGGATCGATCCCCTTCAGATACGGCGTCGCGACGTGGCGGTCGAATTCGATCAACACCAGCCCCATCGCGAATGGCGACGCCGCTCTCACGTGCGGCGTAGCCAGCACCGTCTTCAGCAACTGGTCGCTGTGTTCGATCAGCCCGCCCGTCACGGTGACGTGCGCGTACATGCCCATGAGTTTGTCGCGCAACTCGCGGTCGAACCCGCTCATCACCGCGATGACCACGATCAGCACCCAGACGCCGATGGTCACCCCCGCCAACGAGATCAACGTAATCACCGAAACAAACGTGCGCTTGGGTTTGAGATAACGAAGCCCGAGGAACAGCTCGAAGGGAAGACGCGTCATCTGGGCAAATAAATCCGAAATCCGAAATCCGAAATCCGAAAGAATCGCTGAAATTCGAATTTCGAATTTGTTTCGGATTTCGACATTCGAATTTCGGATTTCCTAGGTTTGTAATCTTAACTGCGGAAACAGGATGACGTCGCGGATGCTCTCTGCTCCCGTGAGCATTACCACGAGCCGATCGATGCCCATCCCCATGCCGCCCGCCGGGGGCATCCCGTGCTCCAGCGCCGTCAGAAAGTCCTCGTCGAGCATCTCGGCGTGCCCTTCCGCCTGCGCCAGCAAACGCTCGCGCTGGACGACGGGATCGTTCAACTCGGAATACGCCGGGGCAATCTCCTGTCCGTTGATGACCAACTCGAACACGTCCACCACGCTCGGGTCTTCCTTGTTCGGTTTGGCGAGCACCACCAGGTCGGCGGGCAAATGCGTCACGAACGTCGGGTTGATCAGCGTCGGCTCGATCGTTTTCTCGAAAATCGCGTTGGTCGCCTCGTAATCGGGCGCGCCGGGCGGGAGCTCGATACCCATCGCGGCTGCCCGCATCTTGCGGTCTTCGGGCGTGAGTGCAAACCACTCCTTCCCAATGCGCTCCTCGACCAGTTCGCGATACGTCACGCGTCGCCACGGCGGCGTGAGATCGATCTCCTGTCCGTCAGGACGTTTGATAAGCAGCGAGTCTGCAATGGTTTCGGCGACGGAAACGATCAGGCCCTGCGCCAGGTCCATCATCGTCTGGTAGTCGCCATATGCCTGGTAGACTTCGAGCATCGTGAATTCCGGGTTGTGCTTGCGGGAGATGCCCTCGTTGCGGAAGTTGCGGTTGATCTCGTACACGCGCTCGAAGCCGCCCACCAGCAATCGCTTCAGGTACAACTCGGGCGCCACGCGCAAAAATAGATCGATGTCCAGGGCTTCGTGGTGCGTCACGAATGGCTTGGCGGCCGCGCCGCCCGCGATCGGCTGCATCATCGGCGTCTCCACCTCGATAAACCCCCGCGAATCGAGGAACTTGCGGATCTCCGCTACCACGCGGCTGCGCGCCACAAACGTCTCGCGCACTTTCTCGTTCAAGATCAAGTCGAGGTACCGCTGCCGCAGCCGGGTCTCGACGTCCTTAATGCCGTACCATTCCTTCGGCAGCGGCTGGATCGCCTTGCTCAACAGCGTCACGTCCTCCACCTTGACCGTCAGCTCCCCGGCGTGCGTCGTGAAGAGTTTGCCGGTCACGCCGACAATGTCGCCGAGATCGACGAAATGTTTGAACAACTCGAATTGTTCGTCGCCCAGCGCCTGTTTCTGGACGTAGATTTGGATCTTGCCCGTCCAGTCTTTGATGTCCGCGAACAGGCTCTTGCCCATGTCGCGATGGCTCATCAATCGCCCCGCCAGGCGCACCGCGCGGTCAGGCGTCGGGTCTTGACGCGCCGCGGCGATCGACTCGCTCACGTCAAACCGGCCACCGTACGGGTCGATGCCCGCTTCGAGCAGTTTGGCGCGTTTCTCGAGTCGAGGTTGGCGCAAATCTTTCGTCGGTTCCATGCCGCCGCGCAGAATAGCCGGTGGCTGGGGGTCGGGCAATGGAAAACGATGGCCGGTCCGGACTCGAAACTGGCCGGTGCCGCCTCCGAGCCGGGCAACGCCAAAACGCATCGGCCGGGCCCCGGGGGAAACTTCCACGGCGGAGTGGTGTTTCTAAAAACCTGGGATATAGTAAGCGCGATGATCCGAAGAATTCTATGCTTTGCGTTCGTGTTGGCGGCGAGCCAGGCGTGGGCACAACAAGCGGACGCGCCCTCGATTGCGGATTTCGCCAACGTGACCCAGGGGCGTTACCAGGTGTTCGCACAGGGTGGACATCAATTGGCGTTCGAAATCAACATGTTCATGAACGGGATGCTGCGCCAGTACGAGAAGTACTTCAACAACTGGACGCTGAAAGAGGGTACCCGCGTAATCGTGTTCGACAATCCCGACGATTTCCGCCGTTACGCCGGAAGCGTGGTGACGCTGACCCACGCCGGTCTGGCGGGCTATTGCTATTTCAAGACGGACGAGGCAGGCAACCAGTTTTATGAACTCGTCACCTATCAGGACGCGAACCTGTGGCGGGTGCTGGCGCACGAAGGATTTCATCAGTTCATCGGCTACGAACTCGGCCAGCAGATTCCGTTGTGGCTCAACGAAGGCATGGCGCAGTATTTCGAGACGAGCTTCGTCACCGGCACGCACTTCAACGTCGGCCAGGTCAGCCGACAGAAGCTGATGCTGGCGCAATACCTGATCCTCAACAAGCAAGCTCCGCCGCTGGCGCAATTGATCCAGTGGGACCGCTCCACGTTCTACGCCAACGCCAACGTTGCCTACCCAATGAGTTGGGCGCTCGTGTATTACCTGCTGAACTCGAACGGAGACCGGTTCCAGCAGGGCGAGTTTCGCCGTTACCTCCAGGACCTTAAACTCGGCAAGGACGATATCGCCAGCTTCCACAGACGCTTCGGCCAGGACAGCGGCCGCTGGCAGGCCGACTTCGAGGACTACATCCTACACCTGAAAGCCCAAACGAATTGATGGAGTCGCCAAGCGGGGCGCTTGGTCTGCAAGACCTCCGGGACCCCCACAGAACGCCGTTTGCCGCGCGTTCCTCGCGAATTGTCTAGAATTCTGCGCTCCTTTTCGCTAGGCTCATAGCACCATGTGGGGGGTCCTGTAGCTTTGCGAGCACTGAACTGGTACGACTTCGTTGTCATCGTGGCATTGATTTACGGCTTATGGAGCGGCCTCCGCGCCGGGCTGACGGGCGAGATTATCCGCGTCATCGGACTGGTATTGATGATCGTGCTCGCCTTCCAGTTCTATCAACCGTTCGGCAATTGGCTGCAAGCACACTCGCCGCTCAACGAGGAAGCGGTGTATCTCGTCGCGTTCGTGAGCATCGCCGTGGTCGTCCATTTGCTGGCGCTCGCGGCGCGGCTCGCCGTCCACCGGCACGTGCAAAAGCTCAAGCTGGCGGCCCTGGTCGAAAACGTCGGCGGCAGCTTGGCCGGTGTGGTCCGCATGCTCGTAATCATGGCGTGGGTGACCGCGTTCGTGTGCCTGTCCGGCAGCGACTACTGGCGCCGCCAGGTCGGCGAACAATCGCGGTTCGGGTCGTTCGTCGCCGCGCAAGTGCCCACGGTCAAAGCCATGTTCGAGAGGCCGGCTCCAGAGAAGAAGACGGGATTGCTGCCCGACCTGAAGCGGCGGCCCGAGCCGAACTATGAGGCAGCCGGCTCGACGAATGCCAAGCCCTCGCCAACAACCGCCCCGTAGCCGTGCGTGGTCTCATTTCCGATTCAGTACTCGAGCAGGTTCGCCAGAACAACGACGTTGTCGAGGTGATCGGCTCGTATTTCCCCCTGAAACGTGCCGGCGCCAACTTCCGCGCCCTGTGCCCGTTCCACAAAGAGAAGACCCCCAGCTTCAACGTCAATCCCCAAAAGCAGATCTGGCACTGCTTCGGCTGCGGCGCCGGCGGCGACGTGTTTACCTTCGTGATGAAGTACGAAAACCTCGATTTCGTTGGCGCCGTTCGCCGGCTGGCCGAACGCGCCGGGATCAAGATCGCGTTTGAAGAACGCGCCGGCGAACCGACCCGCGACCAGAAGGACCCGCTCTTCAAGCTCCATGAATTGGCAGCGAATTTCTTTCACCACAACTTGCTCCGGGAACAGAGCGCCGCGCCGGCCCGCGAGTATCTGCAGAAACGCAAGATCACGTCCGAAATCGCCCAGCGGTGGCGACTCGGCTATTCGCCAGACGCGTGGGATGCCCTCCTTCAGTACGCCGCGACCAAGAAGTTCTCCGCGGAACAGCTCGAAACCGCCGGGCTCGCGCTCCGACGCGAAAGTGGGGACGGGTTTTATGACCGGTTTCGCGGACGGCTCGTGTTCCCGATCACCGATGAACAGGGACGCGTCGTGGGGTTCAGCGGCCGGATCCTCACGGACGCCAAGGACCGGCCCGCCGCGGCCGGCCAGCCGAAGTACGTCAACTCGCCCGAAACACCGATCTTCCAGAAAGGCCGGGTCCTCTTCGCGCTCGATAAGGCCAAGCGGGCGATCCTTGAGGAGAAATGCGCGATTGTTTGCGAAGGTCAGGTCGACACGATTTCGTGTCACGAAGCCGGCATCGAGAACGTCGTCGCCCCGCAGGGCACGGCCCTGACCGAACACCACGCGCGCATTCTCAAGCGCTACGCCGAGGAGGTTGTGCTAATGTTTGACGCCGATGCCGCGGGCCAGAACGCCGTCGTGCGCAGCGCCGAGCCGCTGTGGGACGCGGGCGTCGTTATCCGCGTCGCCGTGTTGCCGCAAGGACACGACCCCGACAGTTTTGTGAAGACGCTCGGAGCGGAAAGGTTGAAGGCGTTGTTGGCCAAGGCACCGAGCTTCTTCGTCTATCTGCTCGATCGTTTGTCGCAGCAATACGACCCCGACTCGGACCGGGGCAAACTCCAGATCGGGCGGCAAATGGCCGAATGGCTCGCGCGCATTTCGAGCCCCATTCTGCTCGCCACGTACGCCCAGCAGACCGCCCGAAAGTTGGACATTAGCGAAGACGCACTCCGCAAAGAAGTGGCGAAACTCGTCGGCAGCCGGCGGGACCGGGGCGCAAGCGTCGATGTTGACTCGGCTGCTCCCGCGGAAGAAGTGGCAGCGGATCGTTCGCGCGGGTCCCCCGCGGAGGCGATGCTGTTGCGAACCATGTTGGCCGACGACCGCGTGATCGAGTTGGTGGCGCAACGACTGGATGCGGCATGGTTGAGCGGTAGCGTCGCCGGGCAACTGATTCAGGATGTGTTGCGGTTTCACGACGCCGGGCACTGGAACGGGCCGAACACACTGCTGAACCAGCCGCAGCGGGAAGAAACAAGCCAACTCTTGTCCGAATTGCTCCTGAGCGCAGATCTCGCCAAGCGGCCTGAAGCGGCTGCGGCAGATTGCCTCGCCACGCTGGAAAGGGGATGGCTGACTCAGCAATTGCACGAGTTGCGTCGTCAATTGGAGCGGCCCGGGCTGGCCGTGGTCGAGCTCGCCCGGCTGCAACGACGGGTACTTGACTTGCGCCACAAACTAGACCATATTGCGCAGCTTTCGTTGGAGAAAAGGTAACTTACTCTGCGTCCCTTAGAGGTTTATGTCGAAAGATAATCGCCGCAAGAGAACTACCGTTCCGGAACCGCCGCAACTCGATCGCGACGAGAAAAACGAGAAGATCAAGGAGTTGATCAAGCTCGCCAAGGAACAGGGGTACCTGACCTACGGTGACGTTAACGATATTCTGCCCGAAAACATTCTGTCCCCCGACGCGCTCGACGCCATCCTCATTCTACTCCGCGGGATGGACATTGAGATTATCGATGCCTCCGAGGTGGATCGGTTCAAGCGGGAGGCCGAAGAGGAAAAGGAAACCCAGAAGGTTGATTCGCGGCTCGATATTCTGGATGACCCCGTTCGGATGTACCTGAAGCAGATGGGCCAGGTCCCGTTGCTCACGCGCGAACAGGAAGTCGAGATCTCCAAGCGCATCGAGGTCGCCGAGAACCACGTCAAACAAATCATCAACAATTTCGGATTCACCGCCAAGGAACACGTCGCGCTGGCCAAGCGACTCCTGAGCGGGCGGGAGCGGTTCGACCGCGTCATCATCGACAAGAAGATCGACAGCCGCGAGCAATACATGCGCATCCTGCCGCGGTTGTTGGCGCAGATCGAAAAGACCGACGGCCAGGTGGACGCCCGTTACGAGAAGCTGGCCCGGTCCGGCCTCAGCAAGCGCGAGCAGGCCAAGCTCCATCGCGAGTTCAAGAAGGCCGACGTGGGACTCCAGAAGCTGTTTGAAAAGTTCTACTTCAAACAGAAGGTACTCGAGGAATTCGTCGAGAAGGCCAACGAAGTGCGCGAGAAATTCGACGAGGTGCTGTTCCAGATTGAAGGATTGGAACGGCTGCGCAAGTCGCCCGACGCCGAAGCTGATTTGCGCGCCGAAGAGCGGAAGCTGAAGAAGCTGGAACTGACCGCCCGCATGACCACCGAGGAGTTTGTGATGGCCCACGACGAACTCAAGTCGTGGATGAAACGGGCGGTCCAGGCCAAGAGCGAGATGGTCGAGGCCAATCTGCGTCTGGTGATCTCGATCGCCAAGAAATACACGAACCGCGGTCTGTCGTTCCTCGACCTGATTCAGGAAGGCAATATGGGCCTGATGAAGGCCGTCGAGAAGTTCGAGTACCGCCGTGGTTACAAGTTTTCCACGTACGCCACGTGGTGGATTCGGCAGGCCATTACCCGCTCGATTGCCGATCAGGCCCGCACGATCCGTATCCCCGTCCACATGATCGAAACGATCAACAAACTGATGCGCGTGCAGAAACAACTCCTCCAGGAATTCGGCCGCGAACCGACCCCCGAAGAAGTCTCCGAAGAAATGCAGATGCCCGTTGACCGTGTCCGGGCCGTGCTCAAGATGGCCCAACAGCCGATTTCCCTGCAATCGCCCATCGGCGACAGCGAAGACACCAGTTTCGGCGATCTCATCGAAGACAAGACGGCCGATAATCCCTCCGACATGGCGTCGTACTCCCTGCTCAAGGAGAAACTCAACGATGTTCTGGACACGCTGACCGAGCGGGAGCGCAAGGTGCTCATGTTGCGGTTCGGCTTGGGCGACGGCTATTGCCGCACGCTCGAGGAGGTCGGACGCCAGTTCCGCGTCACCCGCGAACGCATCCGCCAGATCGAAGCCAAAGCGCTGCGCAAGATGCGTCACCCGACCCGGCTCCGCCAGGTCGAAGGGTTCCTCCAAGCCCAGGGGCTCTGACTTTTCCCGAGTGGTTGCCGCGCGATAATACGGGAGGGCGAGGCTTCCGCCGAGCCGATTGCGAATCTTGGATGGCGAATCGCGGCTCCACGGCTTTCGATTGGGAACGCTCCACCAATAACTGATCCCTTCGCCCCGTTCCACGGGGAGAAGGCTTGCCACGTTCCACGTGGTCAGGTTGAGGGGATGCCCACTGGCCGATCCGTGTGCTCGCTCCCCTGTTTTGCGCTTTCCAACGAGTGACGGGCGTCCTATCTTCCCACCAGCCAGATGGGCCCGTAGCTCAGCTGGTTCAGAGCAGGGGACTCATAATCCCTTGGTCGTAGGTTCGAATCCTACCGGGCCCACCAACACAACCCCTGTTAATTCAGGCTGTTCTAACTTCTCTCCCCTGCCCCATCTTTCTCCCGCAAGAGCGTTCCGTGGCAACCCCGTGGCACGGAGAAGGGAAACGAGGACGGTACCCGAGAACGCTTTTGCGGTGCCCACCGGTAAATGACCGCCGCAGGTGCGCTTCGTTGACGACGGGCAATCCAAACCATAGCGGTTTGTGCGCTATTATCCATAGGGCTTCCCCAAGAAGTCTTCCCGTTTCTGATATCCCCACCACTTCTGCGGCTTAAGCCCGAATAACGTATGCGGCTGATGAAGCACATGCCCTGGAGCCGCGCTTGGAACATTGTTTGAAAGAAAGTCTGTAAGCGGTAGGGCCAAGCTTTGTGGGCGCGGCCCTTTCTGTTTTCCACGGTCCCGCGAGTGGGCGGTTGCGATTTCGGGCCCAGTTGACTTTTGGCGAATCGGTGTCATTGTGCCGAGCTCTGGAGAAGCGAGCAGGCTGGCGTCCAGGTCGCAAACCCCCTCCAGCAGTGCGTGGCATACTGACTTCAAAAGCAGAGGCGAGTGGCATCGGAGAGCGGTTCATTTCGACGCAACGCTCTTTCCATGCCCGCGTTCTGCGCGGAGCGTCTTCGTCGTTGCCTAGGAGAAATCACCCGATGAGAACCCGACGATGGCTCACGAGCATTTCTAAGAGCCCAAACATAAACACCAGAATCATCGCCGCCATGGCGTTCAGCTGGCACCGAGGAGAATCACACCCATGAAATCCAGATTACTCGCCGCACCCATCGCCGTCCTATTAGGCATCGCCTGCGGCCCGATCGCGCACGCCGCCTTGACGACCAATGACTGGTCAAATACGGCTAGCGGCACGTGGAACTGGGCCACGGCGTCGAATTGGCAACTTGGCGCACCCTCCATCAATCAATCCGCCTGCATGATTACTAATGAGGCCGGGCTGATTGGAGGAATCCATACCCGGACGGTCACCATCGACAGTACGACGGTCAGCCAGCCGGGGACGCTGACCGTGACTAACGTGTTCATCTCGGCACCCGGGACAGGGATCAAAGCCAGCCACAACACCTTGTTCCTCGACAACGCCGGTTTGACCACGCCCCTGCACGTCCTGCACTCGTTGATTATCTCGAACAATGGCTCGGTGATCATCACGAACTCCGAGTTGATTTCGGATGCGACGTCAACGCCATCGTACGAGCTATACGGGACTACTATATATGGTGTCCTCCAGCTCCAGTCCGGCTTGTTGCTTACAGTCAATACAAACAGCATTTATGTTACCCCCTTTTCGATAGACAACGACGGCCAAATGACTGTCCTCGGCGGGACGTGGCAGGGACAGGAGGCCGATATTGGAAATGGCACGTTGTTCCTGGATGGAGGCAGCGTCAACCTGAGCTATTTTCTCAACATCGGTGGCCCCACTGGCAGTGTCTTCATGACTGGTGGCCAGGCAAATCTCGGCTGGATTGGAGTGTCTGGCGGCGCTAATTCCGTGGGCCAAATGACAATGTCCGGGGGTATGTGTGTGACCCCCAGCTTAGTGGTAGGCGACGAAGAAGATAATGAGGATTCTACAGATGGCCCGGTAGGTACCTTGACCCTGGCTGGCGGTACGATGACCGTTTCCGGCGCGAATTCATTCGACGATTTTTCAATTGGTGGCTCCGATTACAGCAGGGCGACCGTATGGCTGACAGGAAGCCAATTGATCACGACCAACGCGTCCACTCTTTTCGGCTATGGTTCGGGTGACGAGTTTTTTCCAGCCCAGTCTGACATGATCGTTTCGAATGGAGTCTGGCTGGCGCGGGACGTGACCTTGGGCTTCGGGTTTTACCAGTTGAGCACTCTCAAGATGGTGGGCGGCACCGTCACCATCTCATCAAATTTGGTTGTTGGGGGCAGTTGTGACTATGGAGTTCTGGGAGAGGTGAGTGTTTACCAGGGCACCCTGTCCGTCACGAATGCGTCGCACACGGCCGTCCTTGAAGTAAACGCCGGCACGCTCACGATCAATGCTTCCGGTACCGTGAATGCGGACGTGATCGTGGTCACTAACTCCTGTGGCGTCGTCTACACCGCTGGCGGAATTCTCAATTACGGCACCGCCATCCTCGATCCAAATGGTGATGCCGATCTGGATGGTTTACCCAACTGGTGGGAGCAGGCGCACGGGCTGAATCCGTTCGACCCGTTCTTCGACAACGGGCCCTACGGAGATCCGGATGGCGACGGGTATAACAATTACGAAGAGTATCTTGCCGGATCCGATCCGCAGGATCCATTGTCGACGCCTGTGCATCCCAACGCCCCACCCTTCCAGATCACGTCGATCGTGCAGTCGGGCAACAACATCATCATCACATGGAATACCGCCGGTGGCCTGACCAATCAGGTCCAGGTCACCAGCGGCGGCGCGGGCGGCATTTTCTCCACCAACGGCTTCACTAATCTCGGTTCACAACTCATCATCCCCGGCTCCGGCATCACCACCACCAATTACACCGACACCGGCGGTGCGACCAACGTCCCTGCCCGCTACTACCGCGTGCGGCTGGTGCCGTGAAGAGTATGAATTTAAGAGTGCAGCCGTGAGGACTGAAAGGCAAACAACGAACCAATGCCTCGTTCACGACTCGGTGAACAATCCCCGGCTGCGCTCCCTCTTCATCGTCTCAGACGATCAAGCAGCAGCCGACTTTGCCTCGTCATTCCCCTACCCTGCCCCGCCCCGTTCCCGTTTCCGCTGCCATTGCCATTCCGGCCCAGCCCGAAATCAATCCGGCTCATCTGCTTGGCTCGGAATCGAAAGAAAAACCTCCGCAAAAAATACAGTCTTTACTGTATGGACGAACCGAGGTGGCCTTGTGGTAATTTGCGGGCGGCTAGTGGATGGGCAGTCCGTGGACTGATCCGCGATGGCTTGCTCGCTCATTTCCGCTCCTCGCCGAGCAGTAGTCCTGGCGCCACGTCAGCGCGTCGCATCACGCCCACCGTTGGGAAGATGTCTCAGTGAAGTGTCCCCTCGTTTCGGGACTCGTGAGGTTGGCTCGTGAATGGCCTGCTAATGTATCCCCGCAATGGGAATGCGCTGCGCTTATCCCACCACGTGCCAGCCGACCCAAACCAAACCGTCCAGCAAAAGGATAACCGCATGTCAGACGATAAAACGAAGCGCGGATGGCAGGACCGAAAACGTATCAATGTCCATGAGGACTATGAATTGAGTTACTGGGCAGACAGATTCAACACGTCCGGACGAAAGGTCAGAAACGCTGTGGCGGCGGTCGGACCGATGGTCGAGGATGTGCGACGCTATCTGCGCAAGCAGCGCCAGGTTGACGGTCCGCGAGCCTGAATTAGCCCCGGGCTGATTTGGAATCAAGGCCGGGAAACAAGCGCACGTCGAATGCGCACGGGGGCGGCAGGCGATGCTCACCGTTTCTCTGCGGAAAAATGTCCAACCTTCTGCGGAAAATTGTCCGATCCTCTGCGGAAAATTGTACGCGGCCACAGACGGTCGGCGCGGTCGCGCCAGCGCCCGAACAAATAATCCGAGTCGAGGCACGAACCATCCGCGGCATCGGAACAGCCGTCCGTTTGTCCAGAGCGATTATCTTTCCGGCCGGGAAGCTCATCCCCACGCTCGGAGTGTTCATCCGCGACGACGGAGAGGTCGTCCGCGTTCCCTACATGCTTCTCCCTCACGCGGGAGTGTTGTTCCCTCGCCCGGGAGAGCTTCTCCCTCGGTCGGGAGAGGTCATCCCGAGGGATGGGGAAAATGGCTGCGTCGTAAGTGACGTCACACCAGACACTTGACTCATGTCCCCCCTTCACGCGGGAGTGTTCATCCCACGCGAGGGGGAGATTCTCCCGAGCGTGGGGGAGCTTATCCCTCGCGCGGGAGTGGTCCTCCCCGACGCGGGGATGTTCATCCGTCGCGATGGTACAGTCATCCCGGCGTCGGGGATGATCATCCCTGCCGACGGGAAAGTCATCCCGTCGCCAAGAACGCTCTTCCCTCTCTTCGGTACACTCATCCCGAGACCAGGAGAGGCGACGTCGCTCATCATCACCGTCATTGGCATGGAGCCTGTTATTGCCTCGCGACGGTTGACTGCAACCAGCAAGTCAACCGGCTAGGAGGTGAACACGATGCCAAGGAAAACTGACAATGCACCCGTGAGGACTCAGAGGATCGCGGATGCTTGGAAGACGATAGCCCCAGAAGCGACGTTCGCGGGGATGACGCGGGAGCAGTTCGAAACCCGGGTCAAACCGGCGTTGGACGTGCGCGAGCAGTTGGCGAGTCTCGATTCGCAACGCATCGCCAAGGTGGAACAGCGCGATGATGCCGACCGTGCCGCGCTGGAGGTGACGCAGATGGTGATCAATGCCATCAAAGGCGACCCGAACTACGGTCCGGATCATCCGTTGCTGCAATCGATGGGCTACGTTCGTAAGAGCGCCCGCTGGTCGGGATTGACCAGGAAGTCAAACGGGAATGGACATGGGAATGAAGCGCAAGCAACAGCGACGGCGGCAACCGCCGTCTGAGTCAGGCAGAGTAGCACCGCGAAGGCCGGGGTCACGTTCGCCCCGGCCTTTTCTATCCTATCGACACAACGAACGAGCGATATCGCCACCTCGTAGGAGCGGTTCCCAACCGCGACCGGCACCGGCAGAAGGGAATGGAGGCGCAGCCGGAACCAGCTCTGCACATTAGACAGCC
>Ga0335081_10000171_pt1 | contig 127596 bp, 123 predicted proteins | sample Lox_Sample_35_FD_206713 | JGI IMG/M metagenome (GOLD analysis project Ga0335081, IMG submission 206713) | Soil microbial communities from Loxahatchee National Wildlife Refuge, Florida, United States - Lox_Sample_3.5 | ecosystem: Environmental > Terrestrial > Soil > Wetlands | place: USA...
ATTCTCGTCGCCGTCGGCATCTACGGCGTCATCTCGTACAGCGTCAGCCAACGCACGCACGAAATCGGCATCCGCGTCGCCGTTGGCGCCCGCCGCGTTGACGTTTTGAAGCTCGTGATGGGCCAGGGTCTCCGCATCGCGGTCGCAGGCGTTTCGGCCGGCGTGCTCGGTGCCCTCGCGCTCACCCGGCTCATGACCAAGCTGCTCTTTGGCGTTACCGCCACCGATCCCGTCACTTTTGCCGCGGTCGTGTTTGTGACGATCGTCGTGGTGTTGCTGGCGTGTTTTGTTCCCGCGCGCCGCGCCATGCGCGTCGACCCCATGGTCGCCCTCCGCCACGAATGAGATCACCCGGGGACGCCAACCTCCTGATTGGCGTGTCCTTGGGTTTGGAGTTGCTTTTTCGAATTTGAAATCCGCGGTCGATGGGGCCGGCCGCTCGCAAGAGGAGGACTAACACAATGTTCTCTCGACTCCGCTCTCTTTGGCACTCGTTGCGTCACCGCGCGCAATTCGAATCCGATCTCGACGCCGAAATGCAATCCCACATCGAATCGCGCGCCGACGATCTCGTCCGCTCCGGCCTCTCGCGCGACGAAGCCCTCCGCCGCGCCCGCCTCGAATTTGGCTGCGCCGAGGCGTACCAGGACGGCGTCCGCGAATCCCGCCGCATCCATTGGTTCGAAGACCTCGTGCAGGACGCCCGCTTCGCCGTTCGCCTCCTCCGCAAGACGCCCACCGTCACCGTCGTCGCGCTCCTGTCTCTCGCGCTCGGCATCGGCGCCAACACCGCCATCTTCGGCCTGATCAACGCCATCATGCTCAGGACGCTGCCCGTTCGCGACCCGCACCAGCTCGTGCGGATTGATATTCGTCAACCAGGCAACACTGGCGAGCCGAACGGGGCCTACACGAATCCCATCTGGGAGCAGCTGCGCGACCATCAGAACATTTTTGTCGGCGTTCTCGCGTGGTCCTCTCAGGATTTTGACTTCTCCGATCGCGGCCAGGTGCAAAAGGCGCTCGGCGCCTACGTCAGCGGAGACTATTTCACAACGCTCGGCGTCCAGCCCGCCGCCGGACGCCTGCTCACCTCTGCGGACGACGCGCGCGGCTGCCCCGGCGCCGCCGTCATCAGCTACGGATTCTGGCAGAGTCATTACGCCGGCGCCGACAGTGCGATCGGCACAACCTTGAACCTGGATGGGCACGGCTTTCCCGTCGTCGGGATCGCGGCTCCAGGCTTTTCGGGCCTCGAAGTCGGCCGTCAGTCCGACATTTTCCTCCCCGTCTGCACCGAGGCGATTTTCAACGGCAAAAGCTCCATGCTCGACAACCGCTCGGCCTGGTGGCTTCAAATCATGGGACGCCTCAAGCCGGGCGGCAGCGCCACGCAAGCCGCCACAGGCCTCAATGTTCTCGCCCCGCAGATTTTCGCCGCCACGCTTCCGCCGCATTGGAAGCCGGAGGAGCAGCAGGACTACCTCCGGCAGAAGTTCGAGGCGACGCCGGGCGCAACGGGAGTCTCCTACCTTCGCCGCCGGTACGAGCGCCCGCTCGGAATTCTCATGTTCATCGTCGCGCTGGTGCTGTTGATCGCCTGCGCCAACATTGCCAGCCTGATGACGGCGCGCGCCGCTTCGCGTCGGGAAGAGATCGCGATCCGCCTCTCGATCGGCGCATCGCGCGCCCGCTTGATTCGCCAGGTGCTCACCGAAAGCCTCGTTCTCTCGGTCGGCGGTGCGCTTCTCGGAGTCGCCTTCGCAAAATGGGGCGGGGCATTGCTCGTCCGGTTTGTTTCCAGCTCCACGCGCCAGGTGTTTCTCGATCTCTCGATGGATGGCCGCGTCCTCGCCTTCACCATCGCCGTTGCGATTCTCACCGGCCTCTTGTTCGGCGTTCTTCCCGCCTTCAGCGCCACGCGCGTCTCCTTGACTTCCGCAATCAAGGGAGGCGATCCCCGCGGCGAAACTGCGCGATCCCATTTCCACTCCGGCCGCTGGGTCGTTGCCCTGCAGGTCGCGCTTTCGCTGATTCTCCTCGTCGGCACCGGCCTCTTCGTCCGCAGCTTCTGGAAGTTGACGTCTCTCGATCCCGGCTTCGACCGCAGCAACGTCCTCCTCATCAGCGCCAACCTTCGCAACGCGCACATTCCTCCCGCCGAGCGCGCCATTGTCTACAGCCAGATGCTCGACCGCTTGAAGGCCCTTCCCGGCGTCGTCTCCGCCAGCCAATCGTTCCGCACGCCGATACAAGGCCTCACCTGGAATGAAGATATTCTCGTCGAAGGCTACAAGCCTCGCCGCGGAGCGGGCGTCGACGACTCCGTCTACTTCAATTGGATCACGCCCGAATATTTCACGGTCCTGCGCAGCCCGATCCTTCGCGGCCGCAATTTCGACGCGCGCGACAGCGCCACCGCGCCCCACGTCGCCATCGTCAACGAATCGATGGCTCGCCGCTTCTTCCCCAACGCCGACCCCGTCGGCCAGTACTTTCGCGTCGACGAAACCGAAGACGACTTCGTTTCGCGCGCGCCTATTCAAATCATCGGCCTCGTCAAGGACGCCAAGTACCAGTCGCTCCGCGAAGAAACGCTCCCCGGCGCCTACGTGCCGCTCGCGCAGCTCTCGACCGTTCCCGACTGGAGCTCCTTCGAATTGCGAACCGCCGTCGATCCCGCCGCCGCGACCACCGCCGCCCGCGATGCAATCTCGGGAGTCAGCAAGCCCGCTTCGCTCGAGTTCGACACCTTGCGCCAGCAGGTCAGCCAGAGCCTCGCTCAAGACCGTCTGCTCGCCACGCTCTCGGGCTTTTTCGGTCTTCTCGCGCTGCTGCTCACCGCGATCGGACTCTACGGCGTGATGGCCTACATCGTCACGCAGCGCACCCACGAAATCGGAATCCGCATGGCCCTTGGAGCGCAGCCGCGCAGCATTCTTCGCCTCGTCGTCCGCGACGTTGCCGCGCTTCTGGCCGCGGGCATCGTGGCCGGCTCGCTCGGAGCCCTCTGGATCACCCGCCTGGCGCAGCAGCTCCTGTTCGACCTTAAGCCGAATGACGCCGCCGCGATCGGCTTCGCCGTCGCCGCCCTCGTCGCCGCGGGTCTCCTCGCCGCTTACATTCCCGCGCGCCGCGCCATGCGCGTCGACCCCATGGTCGCCCTCCGCCACGAATGACGCGTTCGCCGGGAGCGCCAATCTCCCGATTGCCGCCTACTTGAAGCCCCGGACTTTCAGTCCGGGGAGGGCTCTGGGATACGTTCATGAAAAATCCCGAAGCTCAGTCCGCGATTACCTCCGTCGGATTCCATTCTTGAGATGGAACACGCACGCGGAATGAATTATTCTGTGTAATGTCGCTATGACATCGTCTGATTCTGAGCCGGGTACAGCGATCGCCCCGCCGATCGCCCGGGAGAGTCGCACAACATCGGGAGCCTCGACGCCGCGCTCGCGCAACGGCTACTCCAACGAAGCCGTCCTCCTCGCTTGCGTCGGCCTGATCCTCGTGCTCCTTGCCTTCACCGCCGTCATTTCGCGCCTCTACCACAAGGACGTTCACGTCCTCGCCGACCAGTGGTTCGCGAGCGGCGAAGCCGAGCTTGCCGCCGGCAACGCCCAGCGCGCGATTGTGGATTATCAGAACGCTCTGGTCTATTCCCCCGGCAATCCGATCTTTCAATTTCATCTGGCGCAGGCCCTTCTCGCGGCTGGAGGAGGCGAGAAAGCGCGTTCCTACCTGCTGAATCTCCTCTCCGAGTCTCCCGCCAGCGGCCAGATCAACCTCGAGCTCGCGCGCATCGCAGCTTCCGAAAAAGGCTCGGCCCAGGATGCCATTCGCTATTACAACGCCGCCATCTACGGCGTGTGGGACCAGGATCCGATCGTGATGCGCTGGAACGTTCGCCGCGAACTGTGCGGCTACCTTCTGGCTCACAATATGCGCAGCCAGGCTGAGCCCGAGATCATCGCCTTGGCGCAGGAAGTCCCGCCCGGCGACGCCCAGCGCCGCAAGGACGCCGGCGCCCTCCTGTTGCGCGTGGGGCTTTGGAACCGCGCGTTCGACGAGTACCACGCCGTCCTCATCACTCACAAGCATGACTCCGACGCGCTTCTCGGCGCAGCCACGGCGTCGTTTCAGTTGGGGCAATACACGCGGGCACTCTCGTTTCTGGACGCGCTTCCGCCGGAAAAGCAAGCCGATCCCGAGGTTTCATCCATGATGGAAACGGCCCGCGCGGTCGACGCGGAAAATCCCTACAATCTGGGCTTGTCTGCGGCGGAACGCGCGCGCCGCGCCGCAAAAGCGATCGAGTTGGCGACCTCCCGCGCCCAGCAGTGTATTGCGCGTACGGGACCGTTGAACCCCGACTCGGCGCCCACTCCGGTCCAGGAGTCTCTTGCCGCCATGCGCGCCATGGCCAGTAAGTGGAGCCGCCAAAATCTCGCGCGAAACCCTGCACTCATCGACGACGCCATGAAAGTGGTGTTTCAGCTCGAAAACGCCGCGCAGCAGCAGTGCGGCACTCCTGAGAGAACTGCCGATCGCGCTCTTCTTCTCATCGCGCAGTCTCGGTTCGGTGCTCAGCCATGAGTGAGTCCAACCCCGCGCCTGCAGCCTCCATCGCCGAACCGGTCCCGGTCGCGGCTCAGGCAAATGCGTTCTCGATCCGCCTTTTGCGCGACGCCGTTGGCCGATGGCTTGTTTCGCTCGGCGAGGATCGCCTCTTCCTGCTCCTCGCGGTCCTGATTGGCATCTTCTCCGGAATCGCCGTCGTTTGGTTCCGCATCGCGATCGAATTCACCAGCTTCTTCCTTCTCGGCTCTTCGCTGGCTCCCAGCATTCCGCGCGTTTTGATCGCGCCCACTCTCGCGGGCATTGGCGTTGCTCTCCTGGTTCTCCATGTTTTTCCCCAGGCCCGCGGCAGCGGCGTCAACCAAACCAAGTCCGCGATGTACGTTCTGAATGGCTACATTCCGTTTCGCACGGTCATCGGCAAGTTCATCGTCTGCGCGCTTGCCATCGGCAGCGGACAATCCCTTGGCCCCGAAGACCCGTCGCTGCAAATGGGTGCCGGCATCGCCTCGGCGATTGGCCGCAAGCTCCATCTTTCGCAGCGCAAGATTCGCCTGATCGCTCCCGTCGGCGCGGCCGCCGGGCTTGCGGCTGCGTTCAACGCTCCTATTTCCGCCGTGCTCTTCGTCATCGAGGAAGTCATCGGCACCTGGAGCGCCGGTGTTCTCGGCGCGATCGTGCTCGCCGCCGTCTCGAGCGTCGTCACCATGCGCTGGTTTCTCGGCAAGGAAGCGCTCTTCCGCGTTCCGCCGTTCCAGCTCGTCCGTCCCTGGGAGGTTCTCGCCTACGTCGTCCTCGGCGTCGTCGGAGGCCTCGCCTCGCTCGGCTTCCTCAAATGGCTGGCCTACGCCCGCCCGCGCATGCAGGCGCTCCCGAATTGGACGCACTATTTCCAGCCCGCCGCCGCCGGACTCCTCATCGGCGTTATTGGCATCCGGTTTCCCCAGGTGTTGGGCGCGGGTTACGCCGTCATCGATCAGGCGCTCCACGGCCAGTTCACCTGGAAGCTTCTTATCCTTCTCGCGGTCCTGAAGATTCTCGCCACCGGTGTTTCGTTTCTCAGCGGCACGCCCGGCGGAATGTTTGCTCCCTCGCTTTTCATTGGAGCGATGCTCGGCGGCGCCGTTGGCTCCATCGAGCAGCATTTTTTCCCCGCCCTCACCGGAACGATTGGCACTTTCGCGCTCGTTGGCATGGGCACCTTTTTCGCCGGATTCCTGCGCGTTCCCATCACCTCGGTTTTCATGGTCATCGAAGTTTCCGGAAACTACACCGCCATTGTGCCGGTGATGATCTCGAGCCTCGTGGCCTACCTGATTTCCCGCCACTATCAGAAGGTCCCGCTATTCGACATGCTCTCGCGCCAGGACGGCCTCGTGCTTCCTTCCATCGAGGAGCTCCGCGAGCAGGTCGCCTTGGTCGTTGAGGACGCCATGCGCCCGAACGCCGCCATCGTCGTCGTCCCCGGAGATCTCCTCACCGACATCGCGAATCGGATTTCAAAACTTGCGCTGGCTGCTTCTGAACGTGAGAAGGTTGCCGCCCCCGCGGCCGCGAGCTCGGAAGCGAGAGCCGAAGCCAAACCGGAAATCCCCGTGCTCTGTCGCGTCAAAGTCGGCGAGTGGCGCTTGCTCGACCGCGAACAGGTTCTCCGCCTCGCCGCCGAGTCCCCTCAAGCTCCCCCTGAAATTTCCGGCGACGCTCCCGAAATCTCCAATCTCAAATCCGGCATTCCCGGCGACGCCGCCACGCCCACCGCCGGCCAGCCCCTCACCGCCGCCGATCTCGACAGCAAGGGTCCGCTCCCGATGATCTTCCCTGACGAAGCGCTCGAAGAAGTCCTCCGCTGGACCGGCGACTGGCCCGTTCTCCCCGTCGTCAACCGCGCCGACCTCGGCAAGCTCGAAGGCGTCCTCACCCTCCCCGACATCCTCCGCGCCTTCCGCCACGCCGCCACCGAATAGCCCGCTTCGGCCGGTTTATGACCGTCGACCCGGCAGGCATGGCGGCTCAAGACTTGACAAATCCGCAGACCTGGAATCTGTATGCGTATGTGTTGAACAATCCGATAACCGGGAAGGACCCCACCGGATTGAACTGTGTATGGGATGACGGAAGCTATGATGCAGGCGATGACCCGCAAACGGGAAATCAAGCCGGCTGCGAGAGTCAGGGCGGAACATGGAATGCCCAGGTGACCGGCGATTGGAATCCAAATCCCGGCGCCGAATTAGCTCAGCAAGTGCAAGACATACAAAACGCGCTTGATGGTGACCCTAACGCAATTGTCTCTGCCACTTTGACACCAGTCGAGTCAGACCAGACGTGCTCGCTTTCCCGTGGCCAGCGAGTAAGCTTGGGCGTACAGGGCGTGGCAAATGGTATCCTAAGTGAACAAAAGCTGGTTCGCGGTTTGCTGGGGACGGTGGTTGGCGCAGGTTTCGGCCCCGAAACGTCAGGAGGGAGTGCTCCAATATTCCTCCTTGGGGCTTACGACCTGACAAACGGGACCGGCCAAATGCTAACGGCCGCGAGTCAGTTGGCTAAAGCGGCCTCGGGAAGATCTGGCCCCGAAACCAATCTCGAGAAGACTGCGACCCTTCTCTCGGCTCCGGTGACCACCCCCTATCAATTCCTCAGGCACGGGATAAGCAGCACGACCATGGCAAATGCGAAGCGCTACGGAGCAGTTGAGAATTTTTTCAACGTCGGAGCCGGTATATTCAGTTCCTCGGGGTTCTCGACTCTGATACAAAACACAGCCGATGGACTACTGAGTGTGATGGGAATTGCAAACGCCGGCAATTGTGCGCAACAATGATAGTGAAAATCTGAGAGACGAATTGTGACAAACAAGAATCTACTTTTGAAGAGTGTAGGAATCGTGGTGATGCTGGGCTCCTTCGCGCTACTGGTGCTAGGCGGTATTTATGGCATTCTGTCGCCTGGCGCGATGATGATTGGATGGGTTGCCTGGGTTGCAACTTTCACCTTGTTGGCCTTCGTACGGCAACTGACCGCAAAGAAGCACTTCGCATCGAGTATGGCTCCCGAAATTGTGATCGACGCTCGAACCCGGAGGCACATCCGGCGAAAAATTTGGATCAACAAAGTGTGGATAGGTCTCCTAGCAATGTGCCTTCCCCTGGGCATCGCGAAGGGCGCAACAGAACACTTATGGGGCCCACTCTCAGTCGGACTGGGGATAAATCTCGCGTTTATGTATTCTGCAGTCCGCCAGATTAGGCGACAGCGAGAGCGTCTCAATTCGACGCGCGGTTGAGTTTCAAATTCGACTCCGAGAGAAATTCTCCGTGGCTTTGTCCATGAAATGGACGTAACAGTCCTTGACCTGCTCCCGAAAATCCGCGCAGACGTATATATGAATATCGGCTGATTAGATGACGTTGTCGGCTCCTTCTCCCGAGTAAACTTGGCTGCTGGTAAGACGACCAAGGTCCGGTCTCGGGACCCCGGTGGGTGCTTGGTTGTCCTCTTAATCACCCCGAGACTACGTCGGGGCGGCCCTTGTAGATTCTCTCTTTCAACTCAAGCCGGTTTAGGGGCTTGAAGATCTGCCGTGCCAAGAGGTCCCTGGTAGAGGCGAGCGCTGGCGTCCCGCCGGCTCCCTTGCCTTTGCAAGGCTCCGTGCGACCGGCGCCGCCACGACTAGGCAGCTACTCCTGCGCCAACTCTCACGGTGGTATGATCGGCTTCGTCATGAGACTACTGTGCTTGGTCTGCGCGCTAGCCTTCTTCGCTTCGCAGGATACTGCATGGAAAACTCGCGTCGAGGTATTCTGGATTCCTTGGACCGTGGAAACGTATGCTCCGGTAACTCCTGAAAACATTGAGAAAGAGGCGCTAAAAATCATCCGCATCAGAGACGAAGAGCAGACCGATCACGTCCTTGGCCTCATTATGAAATCGGACCAAAAGGTCGACTCCAAGAGAATCAGAGTGAAAATCAAGACTGAATCCAAATTCTATAACTTTGACTCCGACGGAATAGGAGTCTCATCCATCGGAGAGGCCGTCAAAATCGACCTGAAGAAACTCAAGTCCGCGCTCTGCGAGTAGGGCGGGTGACTGCATCGGTGATTCCGGCGCTGGTTTTCGACGTTCGGGCTGCTGCACTCTTTGCCGGTTTTGCAAAGGGTGCGTCTTTCGCCTTTAGGGTGGGTGCCTCCGACCTTCAGTCGCGGGACCGGCCCCTTTTACCCTGACATCGGAAGGGCAGGCCCGCGGAGACATGTCGCAGAGAAGTCCAGACCTAAGCGGCTACCTGGGAGGTCTGAACGCTCGAGCCCCAACACTCTCCAGGAATCCGTTTCCGCAACTTCCATAGAGAGGCATCGCACAGTGAAGCGACACTGGAAGTGGCTTTTGGTGGTACTTGTGGCCGTCATGCTAGCCGCATTGGCGTACGCAATTCCTCAATTCCTCAGATTATCCCGTGAAGCGCGGGAGGTCGATCGAGCGTTTGCCGGATACGGCACGGCACTGGTTGGCCAGCGATACGCCGACGCCTACAGGTTCGGCGGTCACGAATTCGCCGATGCGCTGTCCTACGATCAGTTCGTGCAGCAGCAGCGCGAACTTGAACAGCACTTTGGCAGGTTGAAATCGGTTCAGTCCGTTGGCTACCACATCAGCGGAAAGGGCAACCCATATCTTTGGAGCGCTGTCATAGCCGCCGATTTCGTGTTTGAGAAGCGAACCGTCCGATTCGACGTGGCGCTCCAGAAAGAGAACGGCCAGTGGGTCCTCTACGGCTATAAGGAGGAATAGCGCGGGCCGCTGGCGCACCCCTGATTCTGGCTCTGGTTTAGCCGTTCAGGGTGGCCGGTGGGCGGGTGGCGTACCCTTCGGTGCTTTCCGACTTCGCAAGTAGATAGAAGGCACGACCGACCCATCCACACCACACCGTCCATTCCTCCACGCACAAGATCATCGGGGTGCCGCACCCCTTTGAAGTGTAAGGGTGCGCGCCTCCGCCTTGCGGGTGCGTCATCGCTCGCCCCTTCGAACGGTCGGCTTCTAGGGGGTCGGAGCTTCAGTTTACCCTGAGCTTCGAAGGGCTCCGACATATCGCGCCGTTCCGTCGGCGCGCCCCTTAGTCGAGCCCCCCGGCGCGAAGCCCACCCCTAGTTCGCAGGGTGGAAGGGCGGGGATTTATCCCCGCCGCAAGCAGCCCCCAACGCCCTTCTCGCCGCGCAGCGGTCACCTTAGTTGAGCCTCTTCCGCGCGCAGCGCTTCCCCTTTCTTGACACTGCTCCGAAGAGGGCACTCGCCCCCTTGCGCTGCCGTGCTGCTGGCAATACCTGCGCCCCGCGGACTTACGAGCCGTCATTCGAATTCTTGAGCAGCGGGACATGCCGTGGAAAGAAATACCCTCACAGATCAAAGTTCTTGTTGCGCCCTTCGAGTTGCCCCAACCTCACCACAACTTTATGCAGATTGCGCTCTCGTGTCCGGCAGGCTCCGCGACTACAGAAGTGCAGTCACAAGACGTGTGTCCCCTCATGCTCGAGGTCGAGAATTCCCTGCCTTCACCCAAAGCCCGAGATGCTTTCCGGTTCTATAAGGAGACGATAAACTGTCTCCGCACCCCAGCCGCAAAGCAATAGAAAATGGGCGGGTGGAACACCCTTTATGAACCGGGGGTCGCCTTTGAATTTTCGGGTGCCCGACTCTTCGCGGTTTTCGAAGGGTCGGCGCCCTTGGTTTACTCCCGTTGGTTCAATGAAGTTGTCGCCGTGCCGTCGGCGCGCCCCCTAGTCGAGCTTCTTCCCGCTTGCCCTGCTTGCCCCGAGCAGGGGCGAGGGGAACGGAGTGAAGGGCGCGCAGCGCTTCCCCTTTTCCCCGGCTCTCAACTGTTAACTGTCGACTGGCAACTCTTCGATCGTCTCTCCTCGTACCGCTAGTACTGGGTCTTGAAATCGTCCCTTAACTGTGATATAAGCAATCTACCCTTAATAATCAGAATAATTAATTGTGTGTGCGCCGGGTTTCAGGGTTTGTACTTGCCTGCCCCCGTGGGGGCAAACCCTGAGATGAAGACGTCTGCGCCCTGGGTGTGCCCAGGAGGATCGACGAGAGGAGGAACGATGAAGCGGGAGCCGTTGATACGGGGTTGGGTCGCGGGCCACGGGTCGCTGATCGCGGCCTTTCTAATATACAGTTGCGCGATTAGAAATCGGATGATTATTCACTTGACGAAAGACGGCGCGGGGGTGCATCTTGCTCCTGAAGCCGCAATTGTCAGTGCCGCGACCAACTCCTCGACGGCTTCCAGTGAGGGGCCGCATGACCATCATAGTAGGCATGTTGAGTAGAGATGGAATCGTTATGGGAGCCGACAGCGAGGAGAGCACAACCGATCTGAAAAAGAGTGTGCAAAAGTTGTTCCCGCTTAGGACTTCGGACGGAAGTTATTTAATAGCTGGAGGAGCGGGACCGGGCTACTTGGTCGATGCTATAACACAGGAGTTGTGGAAGGACTTTCTTCCCGCATCTTTTGAGAACATTCTCCAAATACAGCAAGAAATTGCTGACCGTGTCCATCGGTTTTATAAAGAACACGTCTTAGCATGGCCCACCATTCAAGAAAGAGAAGCGAACGATTTTTCTCTCTTACTTGGTGTATCTGTCCGTTCTGAAAAATCAGACAACTATGCGCATTATCTGTGGATTGTCGAAAAAGGGGTGTTGCGTCCCGCTGGCCCCAGTGCAGCCATAGGAATGGGTGCGATGTATGCGAACATTCTGATGGACAACTTACATGGATTCTATTCCGCTGCTAGTACTTCTCTAATTGCAATCGACACGATACGAAGGGTCAAGCGGGATACGCCATGGTGCGGGAAGGATACGAGTATTTGGTGCGTAAAAAATGGCAGATGGGTATCCATTCTTGATGACCGCATTGAGAGAGCCGAAAAGCTTCTCCAGAAATTTGAAGACGCTACAACTAGGCAATTCCTGGAGACTGTGATCTTCGACGGTCCGGGGGACCAAAGGGAGGAATTTGTGTCTCTGCGAAAAGACTTTCGGAAACTTATAAGCGAGTTCGGATGCTGAGGTTGACCACTGATGAACGTGGGGGCCTTTCGACCCCCACGGTTTCGTTTAGTTTTTCCAGTGAATTGCGGCTGCCACCAGCCGCCATAGGACACGGCCAGCCCCACATCTCCAATTCGGCGAGTGGTTCTGGCAGTGTTCTTCCGGCGGTAGTCTGTGGCCTTTGGTTGATACGGCTTCAAAGCCGCATGTGTCGCAGCGGTAGACTCCCGATGCGGGGGCTATCGTTCCAGGATGGAATACTTGATCGAATGTGTTTGAGTTGTTCTGTTGAAAATACTGCCCTTCTTTATAGCTTGGCAATTGTGTTTCTCCATGCCCGTCAGAAAAACCGAGCTAGACAGGTGACCACCCCTGACCTTGTGGCCACGGTTCCTGTTTTTCTCTTGACGGAGAGCGCCGAAGCACTTAGGATGGAGGAGTCAGATAGAAAATCTCCATCTCTGGGCCAAGAGAAGGGATTCAATTCCAAAACGCCCCACCGGCAAAGTGGGGCGTTTCCATATTACCACTCTTCGCTTTTCTTTCGTCTAGTAAATAATCTAAGCGGTCAGCTTCTCAAATGTGAGTACTGGTGCGGTAACCATGTGTCGCAGTGTGTCCAAGAACAGGTCGGATTTATCGCGGCGATTGAACCGGAATGTCATCTCCTCGCAGTAGGCTTGGAGATGCTTCGCGCTGACCTTGTGCCATGTGCCGACGATGCCGCGCTTCAAGAGCGAGAATGCGGATTCGACCGTGTTGGTGTAAACGTCGCCCTTCGCGTAGATGCGGAGTTTGTGTCGGATGGTCTTGTGCCGCCCATCTTTTCGGAGATGCTTTGCGGCGCTCCGGTAGGCGTTGAAGTCGTCGGTGAACAGGATGTCCACGTCCTCGCTGATATTCTCGCGGATGTAGTTTTCAAGGGTGCCGGACTTTACGTCCTTGGCATGGAAGAAGCGCAGATCGCCGCCGCGTTGCCGCAAGCCGATGACGATTTCCTTGTTGTCGAGTCTTGCGCCCTTGCCCTGCCACCAGTTCTTACCGCCGACATAGGTTTCGTCCATCTCGACCTTACCGGAGAGCATCGGCTTTTGGCTCTCGACCATCGCAGCGCGAATCCGATGGCAGAGATACCACGCGGTCTTGTAGCTTCCGAGTCCAAGCGTGCGTTGAATCTGGCACGCGCTCATGCCCTTCTTAGCTTCACAGAGAAGCAAGGTCGCCATGAACCACTTAGTCAGAGGGAGATGCGAATCGTTGAAGATGCTCCCGGCTGTTACCGTGAACTGGTAGTCACAGTCCTTGCAGTAGAACAGTTCTTTGTCGGTCTCAAGCTCGACGGCTGGCATCTTGCAGCGCGGACATTCAACGCCAGATGGCCATCGGAGGCGGCGCAGCAATTCGCGGCACCTGTCCTCGGTCGAGAAGCGCGTCATTACGTCTGCTAGGCTTATAGGCATCGGGAGGACTCCATTGGAAGATAAGCGCAAAGAGCTACACAAGGTTCCAACGAGGAAACTACTCGCTTCGATACGAAAAGACCTGAAACGCCAGTTACGGCCTGTCGCCGCATCCGGTAAGTCCAAGAAGAAGTGAGGCTTGCTTCCATGCCCAGAATCATAGGCCAAGAGCCTAGCTTTTGTCAAGTGAATAATCGTGAGAAATCGACCTAACTCGTTGAAAACAAAGGACCGGCACCATGTCTAATATACAGTTGCGAGGAAACCGGCCGGCGTCGAAGACCGAGCTTCCTTGCCTCTCTGCCGCCGCTGCTAATCCGCTTCTAATCTACCCACAGAAGATTAGAAATTGACCTAAGCCATTCCACATGAACAACATACAAATTTCTAACAGGATTATATACTTGACACCACTTCGCCATTCTGCTAGTCTTTCCTTGTGCTTGAGCGTTCCAAATCGCGGACGTGCTTCTTAATCAGCCGATGGCCCTTGCGGGTGAATAAGTGCCGCATGGCCTCGTCGGTGGTCATGTCCTTCGGGTGTTTCTTCTTCCTTTTGGGGTGAGTCATGGACGACATGAATATGAACCTCGCTGAGATGATTCAGGATTTTGCCGATGAATCCAAGTGCCGTGCTTACCTTGAATCGCTGCGTTGGCCGAACGGCGTGGCTTGCCCGCGATGCAAGGCCGAGAAAATCTACCGTTTGGAAAAGCGCGACCAGTTCTTGTGTGCCTCATGCGAATACCAATTCAGCGTCACCGTGGACACTATCTTCCACGATACTCACCTGCCTCTTGTGACGTGGTTTCTTGCGACGTTCCTTCTCTGCGAAGCGAAGAAGGGCATGAGTGCCTGCCAGATTCAACGATCGCTCGGAATCAAGACCTACAAGACCGCGTGGTACCTGTGCCACCGCATCCGGGCCGCTATGGTTGAAGCCAACAAGCCGAAACTCAACGGCGTGGTCGAAATGGACGAAACGTATGTCGGTGGTCGCGCCAGAGGAAAGCGCGGTCGCGGCGCGGCCAACAAAGAAGTAGTTATCGGAATCCGTCAGCGGCAAGGTGAGTTGCGTTTCTTCCATGCCGAAGACGTGCGATCTGGAACTCTTGAGCGATACATTCGAGAGAATATCAGTGACGACGTGGAAATCCTGATGACTGATGACCTCTCTCAATATCGCGGCGCAGCCCGACGGGCTGGACATGGTCAAAAGCATCGCAGAATCATGCACAAGCTCGGAATCTACGTGCAGGGCGACGTCCATACCAATACGGTCGAATCGGCCTTCTCTCTTTTGAAGCGCGGCGTGCTCGGAACGTGGCATAGAATCAGTGCGAAGCATCTCCAAGCCTACTGCAACGAAATGTGCTTCCGTTTCAACAATCGGAAGAATCCCTATCTTTTCCGCGATACGATTCTCAAGCTCATTGCTTCTCCGAATCTCGAATACAAGAAACTTACGAAAGAAGTGGCGGCTTGACCATAGGCAAAATATCTATGTATTGCATGTCGCCCTCCTCCGTGAACACGTTGTAAGTCAGTTCGCTGATACTTTGCCAGTACCTCCCATACATATCCCTGTACTGGGCTATGACCTTTATAGGGCCAACGCACAAATCGTTTTTAGGAAGAAAATCACTCATTCTCTTCACGCAACTTTCAAAGGTCATAATCATTGATGATGTGAGCTTCTCATCGCGTTTTTCAATCGAACAAGGCACCGATTGGGCTTGAGACTTCTCCACTATTCGCACAACTTCAAACCTTGCTTTCGTCGAGTTGGGAAATTCAATCTCTTGCACGCATACATCTAAGGCCGGGACATCGTTAAGAACCTTCAAGATAAGCTGTCCGCTATTGCGCCCTCGCATCGTCGAAACCGCACTTATCCAATCGCAAGTAACAATCACCTGGGGACGCTCCGCTTTCGCACGCTCGTCGCTTAATTCCTTTTCCATCTCTTGTTCCCGTTTCTTGATATGGGCAACGGCGTGAAAAAACATAACGATTACCGTTATTGAGAGCAAGACAATGAGTGAACCCTTCCAGCCGAGCCTAGAAGGTACGACCAAGGAATCCCATTTCTCTTTCCATCTTTCTGATCCCCATTTTTGAATGCAGAAATCCGCAGAGGCGTACAAACCAAAAATTGTTTCATACATCAGCGCCCACCATGTGCCAAATAGATGGCGAGCAAACGAAAAGTGGGTCGTTGGAGAGGTGTCGGACATGGTCGGATTGTACACCCGTACTGGCGTGAAGTATACAATCCTGATTTCTAATCTATCCGCCTCCCCGACCGCAAAATCGGTCGGCCGAGCCTCAAATCCCCGCGAGGAGGTGACCCATCTTTTCGCGCTTGGTGCGCAGGTAGGCCCGCGAGAGGCCGCTCGTCCGCGGCCGGCAGGGAACTCGCTCCACCACTCGTATCCCGGACCTCTCGAGCTGTTCCACCTTGTCCGGATTGTTCGACAGCAGCCGCACCGCCCGCAAACCCAGCGCCCTCAATGCCTCGGCGGCAAACTCATAGTCGCGCGAATCGGCCGCGAACCCGAGCTTGCGATTCGCCTCGACGGTATCGAGGCCCGCGTCCTGCAGCTCGTACGCCTTCACCTTGTTGATCAGGCCGATGCCCCGGCCCTCCTGAGGCAGGTACAGCACGAGGCCCGCCCGTTCCTTCGCGATCTTCCGCAGCGAAAATTCGAGTTGCGCGCGGCAATCGCACCGTTGGGAGGTAAACACGTCGCCCGTAAGGCATTGCGAATGAACGCGCACGAGAGGCGCCTTCGCGCGGCGCAGATCGCCGCGCACGATCGCTACCGCTTCGTCGGCAGGGCGGGCGCCCCGAACCGCGAAAATCTTGAACTTGCCGAACGACGTCGGCAATTCGGCCTGCGCCACCACGTGCGCCTTCGCATTTCGAATTCGCCGCTTCATGGGACCGAGCATTATAGCAGGCTGCTTCGGCCTCAGCCCTGTAACCAGTTTTGTTCGCATCGCTTTACATCCCCCGCGGCTTTGGCTAAGTTAACCCCAGAGGCGCCTTCGTCCGAAGCACCGAACATGGGCTCATTTTCCAGCCTCAAGGATTTCCTCCTCACGCTGCTGCTGAAAGTCTGCTGGGCGGCGGCGCTGGCGGCCCTGCTCGTGCGTTTCCGGTCCTTTCGCAAGCTGCTCTTCACCGAAAACCGTGACTCCGACCAGAAAGTGATGCTGCTGCTTTTCCTGACGCCGCCGCTCGCCCTCGGCATCATCCTTCGGATCGTCGGCGGATATCACTTCTTCGATTTGATGCTCGAAGGCTCGTTCCTGATGGGGCTGGTGGGAGGACGCATCGTCGGCCTGCTTGGCGGTTCGCTCATCAGCCTGCCGGCCTTCGGCATGCACGAATGGCTTTCGAGTCCCGTCGCCGCGCTCGTCGGTTTGCTCGCGGGCGTCGTGCGCGAAGCCATGCCCGAAAAAGAAGACATCTGGCATCTCGGCCCGTTCCTGTTCCTGAACGTCCCGCAGTGGCTGTGGAAGCTCATCCGTTACGGCAAAGGGAACTGGGCGATGCTTCCGTTCTTCGCCTGCGCGGCCTTCGAATCGGCCTGCATCCTTCTTGCGATCGCGGTGCGGGCGCATCCGGGCTGGCTGCTCGCCGACTATCCCGCGAACGGCTGGCTGGCGCTTGTGGTTGTGCTGACGTCCGTCATCTGCGTCGCCGTCCCCGTCAAGATCTGGAACAACACGCGCATCGAAATGAACCTCGAGCAGAACCAGCAGCTCCTGCTCAAGGCGCGCATGGACGCGCTGACCAGCCAGATCAATCCGCATTTCCTCTTCAACACGCTCAACACCGTCTCTTCGCTGATTCGCTTCGACCCGGACATGGCTCGCGGCGTGGTGCTGAAGCTCTCGAATATCTTGCGGCGCCTCCTGCGCAAGCACGAAACCTTCGTGCCGCTGCGCGAGGAGCTCGAATTCATCGACGACTACCTCAGCATCGAAGTGATTCGTTTCGGGCGCGACAAGCTGCAATTCTTCAAGGAAGTGAGCGAGGAAACGCTCGACGCGTTCGTTCCCAGCATGCTGCTGCAGCCGATGGTCGAGAATGCGATCAAGCACGGCCTCGCGCCGCGCCTCGAAGGCGGGCAGATCTTTGTCCGCGTGCGTTCGGTCGACGGCCGGCTCGCCATCGAAATCCAGGACAACGGAATCGGCATTTCGTCGGAGCGGCTGCGCGAAGTCTATGCGGGGGGAATCGGGATCAGCAACGTCATCGAGCGTTTGCAATTGCTGTACGGCGACCAGTTCAAGGTGGATATTCGCAGCCAGGAAGGGCAGGGCACCATCATTCACATCGAGATTCCAGAACTCGCCTCCGTCGAACCCACCGCCGCATCCTGACTCGGCGCGAGCGCCGATCCGTCAAAAAGGCAGCGGAACGAGATCGGGTTCCGTGCGGCTCGCTTTCGCCTCGGGCGAAGCAATCTTCTCCCGGCTGTAATGCCGGAAGACGAGATTCTTGTCGCCGAGCGCCTCAACGACTTCATTCACAACGTAGACCGGCTCTCGCGTCGCGCAAAGTTCGCGGACGTGGGCGGCGATGGCGCGGAGCCAGAAATCCGTGATCGTTTCGTGATAGCCGCTCTTCCCGTGATACGCCACGAACCTGTGGAGGCCGGCGCGCATGCGCTCGCCCGCTTGTTCGCCGCCGAACTGGAGGCAGTACCACGCCGCAACAGCGACGTGCCGGGCGTGCACGAATTCCTCGCACCTGTATTCGCACGATTCAAATCGGCGAACCACGTCTTCGATTTCGGCTGCGGATCGATAGTGCGGCGATTCGGGCATCGTTTCCTCCATTCCAAAAAGAAAAACGCCCGGTCCGCGAAGCGGACACGGGCGTTCTGAATTGCTCTTCGGCTATGCTACGACAGAATGCCGTCGCCGTCTACACCGCATCCGCGTCACTCGTAGCGCAGCGCCTTCATCGGGTCGACTTTCGTGGCGCGCAGCGCGGGAATGTAGCTGGCCGCGAGCGCCACGGCCGCAAGCAGCACCGACACGCTCAGGAACGTGATCGGATCCGTTGGCCGCACGCCGAAGAGGAGCGTCGCCATCAGCCGCGTCAGTCCGAGCGCCGCCGCGACGCCCACGACCACGCCAATCGCCGTGAGCGTCAGGCCCTGCGTCATCACGAGCGTCAGCACGTTGCCGGGCTGCGCGCCGAGCGCCATGCGCAGGCCGAATTCCTTCGACCGCCGCGCCACGGAATAGGAAATCACTCCGTAGATTCCCACCGTCGCGATCACCAGCGCAACGCCCGAGAACAGCGTCAGCAGCAGCGTCAGGAAGCGCGGTTGCGATTCCGCTTCCGAAAGAACGGCGTCCATCGTTTGCACTTTGGCAAGCGGGATCGTGGGGTCGATGGCGTCGAGTTTGCCGCGCACTTCGGCAACCAGCGCCCGTGGATCTCCCCGGCCTCGCAGCACGAGGTACGAGTTCTGTACGCCGCTGCCCTGTGGCTGCGTGTAGGGCACGTACAATTCTGTTCCCGCCGGCTTATCGAGCCCCGCATTCTTCACGTCTTCGACCACACCGATGATCGTGCACCAGGGAGGTCCGAAACCGGGCTGGATGCGTTTGCCGATCGCGCTGTCATTCCTCCAGAACGTCCGCGCCATCGTCTGGTTGATGATCACAACGTCCGGCGCCCCTTTGCCGTCGCGCTCGTCGAACAAACGCCCTTCCATCAAGCGGATTCCCATGGTCTTGAAATAGTCCTTGCTGACGGTCTGATAGTAATCGACGTTCTGGATCGGCCCGTCCTTCACAGCCACGAAGTTCTCGATCTTCGTATCGTTCATGTTGGGTGGACGCATGGGCGGCAATCCAGACACGATCGCGGCAGACTCCACACCCGGCAAATGCGTGATCGCGTCGTCCATTGTGGTCCAGAAGGCGTCCCGCTGTTCGTTCTTGGGGTACGAGGCCCCCGGAAGATTGACGTTCATCGTGATCACGTTGTCAGGGTTCATGCCGGTACGCACTTGCTGCAGCTTCCAGAAGCCGCGGACCATCAGGCCGCAACCGATCAGCAGAACCAGGGCCATCGCCAGTTCGCCCATCACGAGCAAGCGCCTGAAATTCTGCGCACCCTCTGTGGCGGTCGTAGACCCGACGGTGTCCTTTAGCGAATTCTGCAAATCCTGGCGTCCCAGCGGGACGATGGGCGCAAGGCCAAACAGCACGCCCGTGAGAAACGTCGCGCCGATGGTGAACAGAAGAACGCGGCCGTCGATGCCGATTTCCGCCGCGCGCGGCAGGCTGCCAGCGTTCGTCAACTGAATAAGCCGCAAACCGCCGTAGGCGAGCGCCAGTCCGAACAGCGCGCCCACGGAAGAGAGCAGCAGTCCTTCGCGAATGAATTGCATGGCCAGCCGGCCGATTCCAGCCCCGAGCGCACTTCGGATCGCAATCTCGCGACGCCGGGCTTCGGCACGCGCCAGCAGCAGGTTCGCTACGTTGACGCAAGCAATCAGCAGCACGAAACCGACGGCAGCCAGGAGCATGATCAACGCCGGCCGAACGCTGCTCACCACTTCATCCTGCAGGCCATAGCTGACCAGCGTGTGCCCTTCGGGATCGAAGTAGTGCTCTTTCATCGACCCTTTGTGTGCTTCGCCCATCGCCGTTTCGTACGATTGGAGCTCTCCAGACGCCTGAGAAGCCGTCACTCCGGGCTTCAAGCGTCCCAGAAGATACAGGAAGTGACTGCTTCGGCCGCCCGGGTTTGCCGGATCGATCTGAAGGGGCGACCACACGTCGGCCGGCGGAGTCTCGCCGGGAGGAAACTGAAAGCCCTTCGGCATCACGCCGATAATCGTGGACCTCCGCCCATTCAGGAGAGTGTCGCGGCCAACGATGCCCGGGTCGCCGCCGTACACTGTCTTCCAGACGCCGTACGAGATGTCAACGACCCGAGACGCGCTCGGGTTGTCGTCCGCCGGCGTGATCAGCCGGCCCATCATTGGCGAGACACCCAGGGTCTCGAGCATTCCGCCGCTGACGAAGGAAGCGGTCACGCGGGCGGGCTGCGTCGTTCCGGCAATATTGGCGCCGGCGTTCACCCAGGCGTCGAGCGTTTGCCAGGACTTCAGGTCGCGCCGCAAGTCGATGAATTCCGGCGGCGAGGCCCAGAAGCGGTGCAGGCCGCCGTTGGGGAACTTTGGAAACTCAGTGTAGACGCGCACGAGCCGGTCGGGCTGCTTGTAAGCAAGAGGGCGGAGCAGCACGGCGTTCACAACGCTGAAAATCGCGGTGGTGGCACCAATGCCGAGCATCAGGCAGATGACGGCGGCGATCGTGAATCCGGGATTCTTCAGGAGCATGCGAATCGAGTGCCGCAGGTCCATCCAGAACGATTCCATCAGGCGCCTCCGCAGCAGAGAAGGTGTGCAGACCCCTACGATGCGTTTCATGCGGCAATTCGTGAGCCTTCACGTCCGTGCCGTAAGATGCTTATTGTCTATCGGATACGGACGGTTGGGTCTGATATGCGGCGTTCATCTGCTCGCTGGTGGGACAGCGAAGGCGCGGAATCGAACACAGGGTGCGCATGGTCGGTTGTGGCGGCGGGAGAAAGGGCTTGACAAATCACTCGCATTACTGTATTTTCAGTTCAGACTGAAATGACAGACCAAGAGAAAACCCGGCTATCTCCGGTGGAAGAGAAGTTCATCCTCCACTGGGGCGAAATGGGCACGCGGTGGGGCGTGAACCGGACGGTTGCCCAGGTCCACGCGCTGCTGTTTCTCTCGCCACGGCCGCTCTCGGCCGAGGAGATCGCCACGACTCTTTCCGTCGCCCGCTCCAACGTGAGCACGAGCCTCCGCGAACTGCAGGGCTGGGGCATCGTGCGCGTGGCCCCGGTTCTGGGAGACCGGAGGCAGCACTTCGAGTCCGTAAAGGACGTGTGGGAGCTCTTCCGCATCATCATCCAGGAACGGAAGAAGAGGGAAGTCGACCCCACGATCGAAGTGGTCCGCGGATGCCTGGCCGAAGCGACACAGGTCGGAGCTCCGGAAGCCTACACGCGGCAAAAGCTCGAAGAATTACTCGAGTTCATCTCGACGATGGACACGCTCTTCACCGAGTTTCAGCACTTGCCGCCTGCGGCGGCACGCGGCATCGTGAAGTTGCGCGGGAAGATTCGAAAACTGCTGCAAGGCTAGATTGTGAGGCCGGCATTGAGCCGGCTTTTTTGAGGGTTTATGATTTCAGTCTCTACAGAAACAACTGACGCAGCCGCCAAGCCGCTTCGCGGTTGGGTTCTCTACGACGGCGGCTGCGAGTTCTGCTGCCGCTCCGCCAGCCGCATGGAACCAATCCTCGCGCCTCGCGGCTTTGTCTTTCTCCCATTGCAAACGCCGTGGGTTCGCGCGTTCTTTCATCTCCCCGAAGACCAGCTTCTCGACGAGATGCGCGTGCTGCTGCGAAACGGCGAAGCACATGGCGGCGCCGACGCCATCATCGCTCTTGCAAGATACGTCTGGTGGGGTTGGCCGCTCGTTGCGCTCGCGCATCTTCCGGGAGTGCGTGCGGCGCTCCGCGCCGGGTATCGGCGCATTGCCGCCCGGCGCTATTGCATCAACGGCGCGTGCGCGGTGGCACATGAAACTGGCGACAGGGCTTACAACCAAGCGACAAGGAGCAAATCATGACAGCGGAATGGATCTTTCTCTGTGGATTGATACTCGTCGTCGGAGTGTCTTTGGCGGCTCTGAGGCACCTCCAAACCCCGCTGCTGAAGATTCTCACTGATTTATGCGGAACCGAAGATCGCGCCCGGTTCTGGCTGGCGTTTTCGAACGTGACGCTGCTGGGAATACCGACGATCTTCGCTTTGCACCAGCCAGCCGCCGCGCCTACTCCTCCCCTAGCGATATTCGACATCGCGGATCAGCTTCAAAGCGGATTGGCCGGCTTGATTCTGTCGGTCGTGATCCTGGGATTTGTGCTGAGCCACTTTATTTCGCACCGCAAACCGCAGGAGGACAAGCCATGACCACCCTTGAGGCTGTGAACGGCCGCGTCGTTGTGACCGGTGCGCTGGGGTACACGGGCAAGTACATCACGCGCCGGCTGCTTGCGATGGGGAAGCGCGTGCGCACGCTGACGGGCCATGCCGAGCGCCCAAATGAATTCGGCAGCCGAATCGAAATCGCGCCACTCGACTTCAACGATCCCGCGACGCTGGTCGCCAATCTTCGCGGTGCGGACTGCCTGTTCAACACCTACTGGGTGCGGTTCGATCATGGCCGGTCGACATTCGAGCGCGCCGTCGCGAACACACGCATGCTCTTTGCGGCAGCGAAGGACGCGGGCGTGCGAAAGATCGTCCACATAAGCATCACGAATCCTTCGCTCGACTCACGGCTTCCTTATTTTCGCGGCAAGGCGGAGCTGGAGCGCGCACTGCAGCGGTCGGGCCTTCACTACGCGATCCTCCGGCCGACCGTGGTCTTCGGCCGCGAAGACATTCTGATCAACAACATCGCCTGGCTGCTGAGACGGCTTCCGCTGTTTGCGGTTCCCGGCGACGGGGAATACCGCTTGCAGCCCGTGTTCGTGGAAGATGTCTCCGAGCTTGCAATTTGCGCAGCATGGGAGGAGGGCGACAGCATTCGCGATGCCGTCGGCCCTGAGATTTTCTCGTTCAACGAAATCGTCGGACTCATCGCGCAGGATGTCGGAAGCCGGGCTCGGCTGCTTCATGTTCCGCCGGCTGCTGCGCTGGCGCTGAGCAGAATCCTGGGCTGGCTGGTTCGCGACCGCATTTTGACTCGCGAGGAGATCGAAGGGCTGATGGCAGGCCTTCTTGTGTCCAGCGCGCCGCCGACCGGCCGGACACGGTTTTCCGAGTGGCTCGGCGCGAACGCCAAGGCGCTGGGCGCGTCGTACGCGTCGGAAATCGCGAGGCACTATGCGCATGGTTAGCGCTGCATCCGCGACGAGATTCACCGCCGGAGAAAAGGAGGATCCATGCAACGGCTGATTTTCCTGATCTGGGCTGCGGGCGCGGTTCACCTGGCCATCCTTGCGGCAAATGCGGTGCTGCCGGAGAAGTTGCAGTGCCGCGAGAACCTTACGCGTGTTTCGCCGATGATTCGCGATGTGTTCATCGTGCACTGGATTTACATCGCGGCGATTCTGGGGGTTTTTTCGGCGCTGTGCTTCCGGTTTGCGCCGGAACTGGCGGGTGCGACCCGGCTGGGACACTTCCTGAGCGCGACGATCGCCCTGTTCTGGCTGCCGCGAATTCCGATCCAGCTTTTCGTTTACGATCCCGAACTTCGACGCGCGCACCGTCTCGGTGACGTGGCGATGCTCCTGGCGATTTCATTTCTGGTGCTCGTTTTCGGAGTGGCGGCGCTGGGCGTGCCGCTCGGCTGAGAGGACGCGATGAAACGCAGCGCAATCATCGGTGCAGTCGTTTGGCTCGGCCTGCTAGCGGCTGCCATGACGCGCCGGCTCGAGCTCGAGTGGATTGACCTCCTCTTTCTCTTTGCGCCGCTCGTGATTGTGCCCCTCGGGCTTGAATTGACAGGCCGCGTCGAGCAGGGCGCCGGCGTTTCGGTGCCAGAGCGGCTGGCGCGGGTCGCGCAACTGCCCTGCGCGCTGCTTGTGGTTGTCTCATTCTGGTTTGGACGCGGAATCCTCGCCGCCTCGCTGGCGAGCGTGTGGCTCGCGTTTTGCGGACTCCTTGCCCTTGGCGGAGTCATTCGCCTCTACAACGGCGGCTTTCGTGGCTTCGATGCGGCATTTTCAGCCGCAGCGGCCCTTTATTTGCCGGTTGGCGCGGCGTGGCTGGTGGCCTCGCGCTTCGGCCTGACTCCTCTCGGATTCCAGGAGCCGATTGTCCTGTTGACCGCGGTGCATTTTCATTACGCCGGTTTCGCGGCACCGCTTCTTGCTCGTTCGTCGCGCCGTTCCTTGCTGGAACGGGAGAGGCAGGGGCCGGTCGCGATTCTGCTCAACGTTGTCGCGGCGGGCGTCCTGATCGGCCCTGGCCTGCTGGCAGCGGGATTCGTGATTGGGCCGCGCGTGAAACTTGCGGCTGCGCTGGTTCTTGCGGCGAGCGAGACCGGCCTGGCGCTCTCGTTCCTGTTGGCGCTGACGCGCGTGGCCTCCATGCGCGCAAAGGTGCTGATTGCGGTGGCCGCGGGTTCGGTTGCATTTGCGATGGTGCTTGCCGCGCTTTGGGCGATTGGCGAATATCCGCTGCAGCCGTTCGTTCATCTGGAGCAAATGGCGCGACTTCACGGCACCGCGAACGCGTTCGGGTTCACCTTCTGCGGTCTTCTTGGCTGGATTCAGGCGACGGGCTTCGTGCGCTCACGGAACGAAAGGAGTCAAACGTGAGAGTGGCAATCACGGGCGGCACCGGTTTTGTCGGACGGCACTTGGCAAAAGCTTTGGTGGCTCGCGGCCACGAAGTGATCTTGATTGCGCGAGGGCTTGATCGCCGCGATCCCTCTGCTTACGAGATCTCCAATACGCGCTTTTTCGCCGCCGACCTTTCGAGCGCAGACGAACTCGCGCGTGCTTTTGCCGCGTGCGGGGCCGTGGCGCATTGCGCGGGGATTAATCGCGAAATCGGCAAGCAGACCTACGCACGCATCCACATCCAAGGGACGCGGAACGTGGTAGAGGCGGCGCGGCGGGCGGGCGTGGGGAAAATCTCACTGCTCAGCTTCTTGCGCGCGCGCCCCGACTGCGGCTCCGGTTATCACGAATCGAAGTGGGCGGCGGAAGAAATCGTGCGCAATTCGAGGCTCGATTACACGATTTTCAAGGCAGGCGTCATTTACGGGCGCGGCGACCACATGCTCGATCACCTGAGTCATGCGTTGCACACATTTCCCGTGTTCGGGCTCGTGGGATTCGCGGACAAGCCGGTGCGCCCGCTGGCCGTGGAGGATCTCGCAGGCGTTCTCGCGGCCGCGCTAACGGAAGGGCGTCTTTCACGCCAGACGGTCGCGATCATGGGGCCGGAGCAGATGCCGCTCGGCGAAGCAGTGCGGCGCGTGGGCCGAATGATCGGGAAGCATCCGCTGTACGTTCCACTGCCGATCGCGATGCACCGGTTGCTGGCAAGACTGTTCGAGGCAACGATGAAGATTCCGCTCGTCTCGCTGGCGCAGGTGCGGATTCTCTCCGAAGGCATCGTCGAGCCGTGGCCACCCTACGAGAATCTGCCGGCCGATCTCACGCCCAAGACGCCGTTTAGCGACGAGCAGATTCGGCGGGGATTGCCCGAAGCGAAATCATTCGGCGCGGGAGATCTCCAATGCAGCGCTTGACAACGCCGAGGCCGCGAATCTATCCCTCACCTTGGTACTGCCACAGATAGACGGGGAGCGCGTCAAGATCGAAATACATCCGGTAGTAATAGAACGGCCCGACCGAATAGAAGGGACGAAACTTCGCCATCACCTTCTTGCCGTCCGGCGGCACATAACGGAAGACGGCGGGTCCCTCTTCGTCGCGCACAATGTACTTGTTGGTGTCGGCATCGTTGTCGGGAAGTCTGAACACCGGTTCGTGCACGCCGCCATCCTGTACCATCACGACAGGCCCGCGAACGAATGCGACGCGGCGCGGGTGCTGTTCGTCGACGGCCTGCAGACGCAGCGGCAACGGAATGCGAATCTCGACGCGGTCACCCGAAGTCCATGTCCGATTGATCACCGCCCATGTTCCCGGCGTGCATGTCACTGGGGACGCCGCGCCGTTCACTTTCAGAGAAACGCCGCGCGACCACTCCGGGATGCGAAAACTCAGCGGGAATTGCGCGGGGTGGGCCATCTCCAGCGTGAGCATTGACGTCTCATCTTCCGGATATCTCGTGTCCTGCGTGACCTTCACGCTGCCGTACTTGCTGTCCCAAGTCACGCTCGACGGGAGATAGAGGCTGACGTACAACCCGGAATCGTCCTTGTAATAGATCAGATCGTGGAACGTCGCAATGTCCTGGATGTACGTGCCGGAGCAACAGGTGTATGCGTTGTGAGTGAAGATCTTGACGCCGCCGGCAACGCGGTAGTCTGCATAGTAGAAATGCGTGCCGCGGCCGTTGATTTCGAGCGCCGCTCCGATCCCGTTGTAGAGCAGCCGCTCGGCCCAATCTCCGTACCGCGCCTCGCCCGTGAACTGGGTCAGGTAACGCGAGAGTTTGAATCCGGCCCACGATCCGCAGGGCGCTTCGAAATCATTCGGCTGAAATTCCAGCGCCTTGCCGAGACTTCCAGGCGGCATGAGGCGTTCTACCGGCCCGTAGCCCCCCGTCGCATAGCACTGCGTGTCCTGCATGAAATCGTAAGCATTCTTGATGATTCGCAGATAGATGGGGTCGCCGGTGACCGCATACGCCATCGCGGCGCTGCTGAACGTATTGACGTGGCTGTAGGCGTGCACGCCGGTCGCGTTTGCGGGCGACGATGTGTCGGCAAACTTGTTCCAGAAATCGTGGTACAGCCAGACGTCGCCGAATTCCTTGAACTTGGGATTCCCGGTCAGAACATATCCGCGATAGAGGTTCTCCGACAGCGTGTACCACTCGAGAGGTTTGCCTGAGTGCATCTCCCACGGATGAGGATTCGCCGCAGCCCGCGTTCGGTCGAGTGTCTTGCTCGCCCAATCCGTGCACCGCTCCAGCAAGTCGATCGCTTCGGGATACTCGGCGTACTCCTGCATATCGACCAGGCCGCAGACGAGCTTCTCGTAGGGATAATGGCGCATGCGACAGTTGCCATCCGGACCGACGGTCTTTGAGAATTCCGACGTGAGGTAGACAGCCTTGTCGCGAAGCTGCGAGTCGCCGGTGGCACAATAGATGCGCGACATCCCGCTGAGCCATTGGCCGAAGACGGTGGCGCTATCCTTCTCGCACCAGCCGCCAAGCGGACTTCCCGGGCAAGGTAGTCCGGCTTCCGAGCGGAACCCCTGAAGAATGTCGTCGTTCGAGACGTTGAGGTAAAAGTCGCGCCCACGCTGAAATTGGCCGCTCCAGCGGCTTTCGGCCAAGCGAACGCCGTCGTAATTGAACGCGCGCAGTTTGTAGCGAGAGTCGACGGCGGATGTAGGCGGCTGGTGGGCAAAGGCGTGCGAGCCGAGTTCGGAGAGAACGCCGGTGGCGGCAACGGCCTTCAGAAAATCCCTACGAAGGATATTGGGCATGAGAGCTCCTGCAATTTGTATACAATATGCAAGCCAGACGGAGTCTATGCCCCGCGACCGGCACTGTCAATGCTGGCCCGTCGTTTGAGCTCAGCGTAGAATGGCGCGTCGGTCCTTGTTCGGTCCGGTCAAGCGAATCAGGCGAAATGGCAAACAAATCCGAAAACAGCGGCGCGCGCGACGCGATCATTCTTGCCGTCCTCGTCGTTCTCGTAGCGGGGTACTGTGTCGCGTTCGGCCTGCAGACTCTCGTTTGGGGAGAGACGCATCATTGGACACGATCCAACCCATGGATTGCCGACGTGCCAGCGGCTCTGCCGTCGGGGACACCCGGCACCTGCAAGGCCCAGGTCCGGGCGTTCAATTACCAGTTCAACGTGCCGTGGCCCGGCAAGGTGCAGACCCGCGGGACGCTGACCTACTCGGAGTTCCGGTTCGAGTCCGGCCAGGTGGCAATTCTCTTCGATCCGGAAGCGCAATCGGACACTCTGCGCGAACTGAAGTCCACGAGTCCGCTCGAATACCAGCAATTTCAGAATGTGTTTGTGGGCGAGTCGTTCGACACGAACTATGCCCTCTATCAAGCCGTGTACGGCGCTTCGCCGAACGCGACGTCAGCGTTCATGGGCACTCGCGACGCGATTCGCATGAACCAGCTTCTGCTTTGGAAGATTTCGTTCGGACTCGATGGCGCGCCGGGGATCTATTCGATTGCTTTTGGCGGAAACCGCGGATTTCAGTTCGGCGATCCGTCGACGGGGCGGCCGGTCGCGCTGCGCGTCTTTGACGGCAGCGACAATCAGCTTCGCTTGATTTTTCTGGCGACGGCCGGTTCGAACGCGAAGATCGAGCAGGGCGACATCGATTGCGGGGTGGAATCGCTGGGACCGGTGCCGGTGAGCGAGCGATAGCCGCGGGTCGGCGTGGGGACGCGGTGATGGACTCCACGAAACAACTGGGGATCGGCGTTTCCATCGGCGTGGTTGCTGTTCTCGCACTCGTGTTGGTATGGTTCTTCCTGATTCCTGTTTTGAACTGGCGAAAGGCTCAGCAGATGGGCAAGTCCAACCCCCGTCTGTTGCTTGTGCCCCAGCCGCTGCGCGACCAGACGGTATCCCGGGTCCCAGGCACGAAGCTGGCGGAGTTCGGATATGAATTCGAAGTTCCGTGGCCGGAGCCCGAGACGGCGATTAGGAAGGAGTGGTTGGCAGACTATCTCTTTCCAGGCGGACGAGGGCTGGTGTTCGAAAATCCGGCTGAACAGCACGGCTTGATAGCCGCTATGAAAGAGGCAACTGCGGGAACACAAGCCAAAGCCGTCTCGCTCCTTGGCGCGCGATCAGAGTACGACCTTTTGAACGCTGAATTGAACATTACGCCCGATCAGGTCAGCCCACTTTTTTGGACAAAAGGCGGCAAGTATGGAGGGACCCTACTGAACTTAAAGGCGGCTCTTTGCAGTCCGCCGGCCTATCCGTGGTTTGGTGTCTTCTCCTTTCAGTCGAACGGGCTGCGCGGTTTTCAATTCGGCGATCCGTCTCGAGACCATCTAGTTTCGCTCGACTTTTTCGACGCGGACGATCGAGAGTTTCGGTTCTTTCTGTCTATGCGAAAGGATTCGAGCATGCGATTTGCCCAGCCTGAGCTCAACCGAATCATTCAGACCATTCGCCCGACTTCCGCTCCATCAACCAATTAGGCATCGCTGAGAAGTGTCAGCTATGCGCGAGCGGACGCGCCGGTGGAGTTCAGGACTTTCTGGTAGTAAGCCTCGTACTGCGGAATCACGTCATTCGAGCAATAGCGGCGGCGCGCGTCGATGCGGGCCTGCTGGCCCATGGCGCGGCCGCGATCGGGGCGCGTGAGAATCTCGAGCGCGTATCTTGCGGCGGTTTCAACGTCGCGCGGCGGCACGAGATAGCCGTCCACTCCGTGGGTAACGACTTCGGGCAGGCCGCCGACGTTCGACGCGATGACCGGCACTTCGCAGGCCATCGCTTCGAGAGCCGCGAGCCCGAACGATTCCAGATCGCTCGGGAGCAAGAACAGGTCCGCCAAGCCGAGCTTTTCCTGCACGCGATCCTGTTTCCCCAGAAAGAGCACATCCTTCTGCAGCTTCTTCTTCCGCACGAGATATTCCGCGGCGCCTCGGTCCGGGCCGTCGCCCATCATGATGAGTTTTGCAGGAATCTTCTCGCGGACGAGGGCAAAGATTTCCACAGCGTCGGTGATGCGCTTCACGGGGCGAAAATTGGAGAGGTGCATCAGGATTGGCTCGCCCTCCGGCGCCCATTTCGCGCGCAGGGCGGAATCATCGCTGCGCTTGTAGAGGTCGCAGTTGACGAAGTTCGGAATCACTTCGATGGCCCGCTTGATATCGAATTCCTTCAAGGTATGTTCCCGCAAGTACTTCGAAATCGCCGTGACGCCGTCGCTCTGTTCGATTGAAAATCGCGTGATCGGCAGATAGCTCCGGTCGTTCCCGACCAACGTGATGTCCGTTCCATGCAACGTGGTGATGAAGGGCAATTTCCGCGGCGCCGCCATCAGGCGGGCCAGCAGAGCGCTGACCGAGTGGGGGATCGCGTAATGCACGTGCAGCAGATCGAGCTTTGCGTCCTCCGCCACTTCGACCATCTTCGTCGCCAGCGCCAGCGTGTAGGGCGGGTGATCGAACAGCGGGTACGTGGTGACCTCGACCTCGTGAAAGTAGATCCGCTCCATCGCGCCGCTGAGGCGGATGGGCATGGCGTAGCTGATGAAATGGATTTCGTGGCCGCGCGCCGCCAGCTCGATTCCAAGCTCGGTGGCGACCACGCCCGATCCGCCGTACGTCGGGTAGCAGGTGATGCCGATTTTCATGAGGCCCCCGTGAGTCTATCCTTCCAAACCAGAATCGGGCGAACAAAACGGGACGATTAGCTTTCCCCTGATGTGCGCGCCCCCTCGCTTGCGCTCCGGCGATTTCGGGTGCTAGATTCGCGCTTCGTCATTAGACGAGCCAGGGGGCCCATAAGGTGCCGAGACTTTCGGGGAAAGTGGCTTTCATCACGGGGGGCGGAACTGGGATTGGCCGGGCGTGCGCGATGCTCTTCGCGCAGGAAGGCGCGCAGGTGGTCGTAACGGGGCGCCGCAACGAGCCGCTCCGAGCTACAGTACACGAGATTGAAGAATCGGGCGGGCAGGCGTTGGCGATCGCCTGCGATGTGACGCAGCGCGAGTCCGTGGAATCCGCGCTTTCCGGGGCAGTGGAGTATTTCGGGGCGCTCAATGTGATCGTCAACAATGCGGGAGCCGTGGTCGTGGCTGATGCCGACCACACATCCGACGGGGATTGGCATCGGGTGATCGAGGCGAACCTGACGGGGGCGTTCCTGGTGTCGCGCGCGGCGTTGCCGATCCTACGCAAGGCGGGAGGCGGCTCGATCATCAACATCGGCTCGATCCTCGGACTGGTCGCTCGCAAGCAACGAGCTGCATACTGCGCGTCGAAGGCGGGCGTCACAGGCTTGACCAAAGCGATGGCGCTCGATCACGCGCACGAGAATATTCGAGTCAATTGTATCTGTCCCACCATTGTCGAAACCGAATTGGGAAACGAGTCGATACTGCAGATGCCCGATCCTGAGGCCGAGCGCCGCAGACGCGCGGCGGAGATTCCCATCGGACGCATCGGCCAGCCGCGGGACGTCGCGCAAATGGCTGTCTATCTTGCGTCCGACGAATCCTCGTGGGTCACGGGCGCTGCGTTCCCGCTCGACGGTGGTTTGACGGCGTATTGACATGACGCGCTCTCGCAAAGCGGTCGAACACCTTGCCGCCGACGAACTGCGCGAGCGGCTTAAAGCAAGCAGCACCGCGAAGCAATTCGGCTTCGAGCTGGGCGAGGCCGAGCCCGGCCGCGTCATCCTGCAGATGCGGGTCCAGGAGCGCCACAAGCAGGTTCACGGAGTGGTGCACGGCGGCGTGATCGCCGCTCTGGCAGACACGGCAGGAGGCCTCGCAACCTACATGGCGTGCCCGCGCGGGACGCGCGTCGCGACCATCGAAATGAAGATCAATTACCTCGAAGCAGTGGAGGGCGGAATCGTCCACGCGGAGGCTCAAGTCGTGCGGATGGGCGCGCACATTGCGGTGGTGGACTGCGACGTAAGAGATGGGGATGGCCGCCTGGTCGGAAAAGCCCTGATGACCTTCTTCGTGGGGCCCTTCCTCAAGCGTGCGAAGAAGGGCCAACGCTAAATCGTTTCAGTGCGTAGTCTCGCGGATTATTGGCCGTTCGTGCCGCCCTGTGCGGCTTCCTCGCCGTCTTTGTACATGTACTTGATCGAGTGCTTGTAGACGAGCAGGTTCGGGCTGCCGTAACGCGTAAGCTTGATGCAATCGCGGTCGTACCACTCGACCGTGCCGCGAAGCACCTCGCCGTCGTTGAGCACCACGGCCACAGGGGTTCGCGACTGCATCTGCTTCACGAAGTAGAAATTCTCCGCGTGCGTTTGCTCCGGCGGCGCCGGCTTCTTCCGGGGCGCAGGTCCCGGCTGTGGGCCGGACTGAGCCGGCCTCGGTACATATGTCTCTTTGACCTCGGTAAGAGGCGGGCGAAATAATCTGCGGTTCACCATGAGTGCTCCTTCGGAATTTCCCACCAGGATGCTACTTCTTATGACTGTCCGAGAGGTCCTTCGGTTGCAAAATCTTTCGCAAAAAGTTGGAGGATGCTCTTCCTCAACGAACCTCGAGCGAAACAAGCAGCGCATCCAGGCCCAACTGCCGCCCTACGTTGCGCCGCAAACGGCTCCCCAGCCTGTCCAAGCCCTGCGTCGCCCGCTGCACCCACTCCACACTGACCTTCTTGCTGAGCGATTCAAGTTCCCCGCGCAGGTCGGGATTACGAGGAAGACTGCTCTTCGGGCTCTGAGAAAGTTCGAGCAGGTCTGTGACCAGACTATAAAACAGCTCCAGGATATTTTCAAACGATTCCTTCTCTTGCTTCGCCAGTTGCGCCGTTGCAGAAAAGATCTCGCCGTGCTTTTGACCGGTCAGTGCCTGCTCGAGCAGTTGCAGCACGCCCCGTCGCAAGCGGGCTGATTCCTTCAGATCGATCGAAAGTGCCAGGCCGGGACTGCCGTCAGAGAGTTGTGCCGCCAGCTTTCGCTCGGCCGGCTTCAGTTTCACGCGCTCGCTCAAGAACTCCTCGATCTGCGCGCTCGGAACTGGTGCAAAGTGAAACTGGAGGCACCTGGACCGGATGGTCGGCAGCAGGGAATCGGGAGTTGGCGCCAGCAGTATGAGCGTCGCGGACTCAGGGGGCTCCTCGAGGATCTTCAGAAACAGATCGGCATCGTTCCAGCGCATGGTATCGGCACCATCGAGGATGAAGACGCGCTGCCGTCCTTGTGGCTTAAAGTAGGCGGCGCGCTGGACCGCGCGCAACTGCCCCACGCGAATCATCGGCCGGGCCACTGGGGTCCGCAGGCGTACCGGATCGGGAACGAGCAGCCATACATCGGGATGGGTCTCGACAATCAGCGGCATCCGCTCGACCGTCGCGACATCCGCGCTCTCGCCGCGCTCGGCAAGCCCGCTTTCGATGAGGGGCCCGGGATTCGCAAGTCGCGCGATTCGCATGCACGGAGGGCACTCGCCGCAAAAGTCGTCCTTCAGGCGCTCGCAATTCGCGGCCTGGGCGAACATGCGCGCCAGGGTAAACTTGCCGATTCCGCGCGGGCCCGTGAACAGCACCGCGCTGGGCACGCGTTCGCGGCGAAGCATCCCGCGAAGGGCGCTGACGACGCGCTCATTGCCCAAGAATTCGTCGAATCCCATTTGCTATCCCTTGGCACGGAACGCGAGAAACGCGCGCGCCTCAATCGTTCCGAGAATCTCCTGGTGAATCGAGTCGGGCGACCGCAGCGCGCCTGCCTCCGCGTCGAAACACTCAATCTTCACCCAGTTCGGCTGGCGGGAGAGCTGGTCGTAAACCTCAGACGCTGCGTCGAGGTGGGCGAGATTTGCTTCCTGCAAGTCGCGGCGCAACCTCGTATATTCCCGGGCGCCCTTCTGTCCCACAAGGCGCTGAGCCTCCACCGGGGGAAGACGAAGATACAGAACCAAGTCCTCAGCCGGCAGCGCGTAGATCTCATATTCGAGCTGTTTCAGCCAGGTCAAGAATTCGCTGCGCCTCTCGCGGTCCACGCGCGCTCCCTGGTGAGCTAGGTTCGACCCGATGTAACGATCGGCAATCACGATTTGCCCGGACGCGAGCGCCGCTTCCAGCTCCGGCCTCGATTCCAAGCGGTCTCCGGCGTAGAGCAAGGCGGAGAAGTGCGGGTCGACTGCTTCGAGTGGACCGAAGTCGCCATTGAGGAATTTCGCGACCATTTTGCCGAAGAAGCCATCGTAGCGCGGGAAGCTGATCTGCGTGAACGAAACGCCTCGCGCGGTGAGGGCGCGCGCGAGCATCTCCATCTGCGTTCGTTTCCCGGAGCCGTCGATTCCTTCGAGTACGATAAATTTTCCGCGGGGAGGCATCGCGTGAACCCCAGTCTAACACACGGCGCGTGCTAGAATCGCGCGGATGCTTGACTCACGTCAAATCGCGGCGAATGTCGACCGAATCCGCGAACGAATCAGGCGCGCTGCCGGTCGTGCCGGACGCCGTGCGGAAGACATCACACTCGTGGCTGTCTCGAAGACATTTCCTGCCGAGGCGATTCGGGCTGGATACCGGGCCGGCCTGCGCCATTTCGGTGAGAATCGTGTGCAAGAGTGGGAGTCAAAGCAACCGCTCGTCGCCGATCTCGATGCAACCTGGCATCTCATCGGCCATTTGCAAAGCAACAAGGTGCGCCGCGCCGCCTACCTGTTTCGCCGCATCGACTCCGTCGACGACCTTGCCTTGGCAAAAAAGCTCGATGCCGCCGCAGCGGCCGAGGGCAAAAATCTGCCGATTCTCATCGAAGTGCACCTGGGCGATGAGTCCACCAAGAGTGGCGTCAGCGAAAAGGATTTTCCGGCGCTGGCCGAAGGCGTTGCGCCCTTCGCACATCTCGATCTCGTTGGCCTGATGACGATTCCGCCGTTCTCCGATGATCCAGAGAGCGCGCGCCCGTTTTTCCGCAACCTGCGCGAGCTGCGGGACGACGCCGTCCGGCGGATCGGTCGCGGCTTGCCCGTTCTCTCGACGGGCATGAGCCACGACTTCGAAGTGGCCATCGAGGAAGGTGCAACGGAGATACGGCTTGGCACCGCGATCTTCGGCGAACGTGAGCCGAAGCTTCCGGCGAGTGCGGTGTAGCTGAACGATCCCGCGCCAAGGGAAGGCCACTCCCGTGATCGAAATCGCAGAACGCAACGGTGCCGTAACCTTCGCGGTGCGCGTCGTGCCGCGCGCGAGCCGCGATGCGATCGAAGGCGAGCACGGCGGCGCGTTGAAGGTGAGACTTACGGCTCCGCCGATCGAAGATCGCGCGAACGAAGCCTTGCGCCGCTTTCTGGCTGAGCGTTTGAACGTGCCCGTTGTGGCTGTTAGAATCGTCGCTGGCGAGAAGAGCTGCACGAAACGCCTTGCGATCGCAGGCGTCTCGGTTCAGCAGATCGCAGCTCTTTGCTCTCCGCCATCGAAAGCGAACAGGTGACCCATGCCCGATATACAAGCCATCCAAGCGGAACTCCGCGCCAGCAAGATTGACGGCTGGCTCTTTTACGATCATCACCATCGCGATCCCATCGCCGGCCGTGTGCTAGGCCTCGGGACGAAGGGGCTCTCCACGCGCCGATGGTTCTACTTCATCCCGGCGAAGGGCGAGCCTCGCAAGCTGGTCCATCGGATCGAACAGGGTGCGCTTGACACCCTTGCGGGAAAGAAGCTGGTTTACGCCGGATGGGAGGAGCTGCACAAGCTGCTCGTGAAGCTGCTTGCGGGCAGCAAGAAAATCGCCATGCAGTATTCGCCTGACAACAATATTCCCTACATCGGGCTGGTTGATGCGGGGACGATCGAGCTCATCCGGAAACTCAAGAAGAAGGTGGTCAGCTCCGCCGACCTGGTGCAGAAATTCGAGGCGAGCTGGACGCCCGAGCAGCTCGAGTCGCATTTGGCCGCGGGAAGGGTTGTCGACCGCGTCACGCGCGACGCCTTCCGGCGCGCCGCCGAGTTCGTTCGCGAGGGCAAGCCGCTCTCGGAGTACGAACTACAGCAGTGGATGGCCGACCAGTTTCGCGCGAGCGATCTGGTCCCCGAGCCGCCCATCGTTGCCGTGCAGCCGAACAACGGCAATCCTCACTACGAGCCGACCGCTGCGGGCGCGCGGCCGATTCGGGCCGGGGACTTGCTCCTGCTCGACGTGTTCACGAAATCCAATCGTCCGGGTAGCGTTTATTACGACATCACCTGGATGGGCTATCTAGGCGACCGCGTACCCGACTCGTACGCCAAGATTTTTCGCATCGTCCGGCAGGCCCGCGACAACGCCGTCGCGTTCATCAAGGAATCATTCGCGAAGGGCCGCGAAATTCACGGCTGGGAGGTCGACCGCGTCACACGCGAAACGATTCGCAAGGCGGGCTACGGAAAATATTTCGTGCACCGCACGGGTCACAGCATCGGCCAGGAAGTCCACGGCAACGGCGCGAACATGGACGGCCTCGAGACGCGCGACGACCGCAAGATTGTGCCGCGCACCTGCTTTTCGATCGAGCCGGGGATTTATCTCCCCGAGTTCGGCGTCCGCAGCGAAGTGAACGTCTACGTCGGCGAAGATGGGCCGCGCGTCACGGGCGCCATCCAGGAAGAAATTCTTCCTTTGCTCGCCTGAGCGGCAATGAACGACACGACAGCGACGCCCAATGAGGGCTCCGCGCCTCCTGCGAAGCACACTGTTCTCATGCACACGATTGCGCCGGCAATCGCGGTGGTGGCGTGGTTCGTCCCCGGACTGGGACACTTGTTGTTGCGCCGGTGGCCTCGAGCGTTGGCGTTCTTCGTGGCGGTAGGCGGACTGGCCGTGAGCGGCTATCTGATGCGCGGAAACGTTTTTGCGCCGCGCTCGCCTGACCCGTTCGGCACGCTCGGGTTCATTGCGGACGCGTGTTCCGGCGTCTTCTATCTCCTCGCGCGGGTTTTCGAGGCCGCCGGCCCGAACGTGTCGCGCGCGATCGGCGACTACGGCACGCGATTCATTGCGGCTGCGGGGGTCGTCAACCTGCTGGGGATTTGCGATGCGTACGAGATTGCGAGTGGGCGGCGGCGTTAGGTGAGCCTCATCCTGGTGAGTCACTTTGGCGTCCTGCTCATGTTCGCGCTGTTTGTTTCCCTCGCGCTCGGATTCCTGGCTCGCCGCACGTTCGCGCGGCGCGTCTGTTATGTGTTGTGGTCCTTCGCGCTGTTCGTCCTCGTGAGCATCGCCATCGCCTGGCTCATGTATCCCTTCTCGCGCTAGCTCGCGCTGTGCGCATTCTGTATTTAGCTACGCGCGTTTGACGCGTTTTCGCGGCAATGCTACATTCGATTCACACGCCGAGGTAGCTCAGTTGGTAGAGCAGCCGATTCGTAATCGGCAGGTCGCGAGTTCAAGTCTCGCCCTCGGCTCCAGCATTTTTCAATGCCGCGCCGCTTTCCCGGTGCGACGACTCCATCCCTTTGAATTGCCTCGGCGGAAAGTTTGACGGACGTTCAGTCTGCGTTACGCGGTCATATCCAGAACCGAACCAGGTCGGGCTTGATCGCGGACATCTCTTCAAACGCGTCTTCCCTCGGCATCGCGCAGCTCGCGTTCGATCGCGGGCACCAGACGCCTCAGATTCCCCTTGATTAGGCAATCTTGTGCGCCGGATCGCAAGGCGGCGACGGCCGTCTCCTCGCCCAGTGTCCCCGAAACGTAGAAGAATGGAACCTCGGAGTTCTTCGCGCGGAGGATCTTCAACGCCTCGGCTCCCGAGAAGCCCGGCATCCAGTAATCGGAGATGACGATGTCCCATTCGCTTGCTTCCAGCACCGCGTTCAGGGCCCGTGCGCTGCCCACTCGCAAATGGCTCACGTCGAATCCGCCGCGCCCCAACTCGCGAACGATCAGGGCGGCGTCGTCTTCCGAGTCCTCGACGATCAACGTCCGAAGCGGAATCGCCATTTACGCTCTCCGGGAGGTCGGTGCCGTTTGGTTCAGGATGAGCCAGTACAGGCCCAGCTGCCTGACAGCCTCGATGAAATTCCCGAATTCAACCGGCTTGCGGACGTAGCTGTTCGCTCCTAGGCCGTAGCCGTTGACCCGATCCTGTTCCTCATTCGACGACGTCAGAATCACGACGGGCAGCAGCTTCGTCCGGTCGTCCGTGCGCATCCGTCGAAGAACTTCGAAGCCGTCGACCTTCGGAAGCTTCAAATCGAGCAGGATTACTTGCGGCATGGTCCGCGTATTGCGGTCCTTGTATGTGCCGGTGCCAAACAGGTAGTCCAGAGCCTCGGCGCCATCGCGCGCAACGACGACTTCGTTCGTGATGTTGTTCCTCTTCAACGCCCGCAATGTAAGCGCTTCATCATCCGGATTGTCTTCGACCAGTAGGATCACGGCTTCCTCCATCGATTCCTCCGAGCTTCTTTGCTCAAAGTGAAAAATGGAGCAGCCGAGTTGAAACCGGCGCCCTCGTCCTTCACGAAGTAGCCGAAGCTTCCATTGTGTTGCACCTTGCCGAACTCGATTCGCGCCCGGGGATGTTTCGACGCGTATTTCCGGGCGTTTCCAAGAAGATTGTCCATCACGACGCGCAAGAGGCTCGAATCTCAGCCAGCGAGCGGAAATGCGCCCAAGGGCGCGCAGGTCCGGGCGATTCCAGTCCGATAGTATTTGGAAGGGGATGTTGCACGTCTATCGTAAGCGACGGAGTTACGATGTCAACATGCTCGCGGATTCGGTTTACTCAATTAGACAAGGCGACGTCGTTCGTACGAGCGATGGAACGTACTTGATGCGGAGAACTGAGTGGGCAGAAACAGAAGGCCCGCTTTGCAGCGGGCCTTCGCAGGGAGAAAGCCCCACGGCCAATGCGCGGATGGCCGAAGAACCCTTTCCTCGAGGGCAGTCTAGTAGAGGCCTTGAAATCAGTCAAGTACGAAACCCCAGTTTTTAGCGGTCCCGTAACTCCTTATTTAACAACAGGATATGAGGAATGACACAAAATGTCGCCAGTTTTCCACTGTCCAGTACTACGACCCGCCCGGTCCGAGGCCGTAGAAGTCCTCTGCATTGATAGGTTTACTCGAGAGCCCCAATTGGAGGATTTGCAGCTGATCGCTGCGATCAAAGACCTTATTGGGAAGCGTGCGCTTTACGACGAGCCGGACACCGCCGAACGCCAAACCGGCAATCAGCGCGAACAGGCAGATGATTCCGGTCCCGACAATGGTTCCAACAATCATGGCGCCGATGCTCGGTTCGGTGAGTGCGAAGGTAGGCTCATTCCACGTGAGTTCCGTATCAGAATGAATCTGACTCAGGAGCACATCTGCCTCGGCTTGCGACTTCGCTCCAGCGACAAACGCGATGAGAGTCAGCGATCGCTTGGCATACAGCGGAGTCGAATTGGCGTCATGCTTCGAATCGTTCACGTCAAATTGCTGCTGCAACTGCGCGAGCTTCTTCGCGGCGAATTGCGGCGTGGGATAGTCGGCAATCAAGAGAGTTACGTCGCGACCGTCGAGCCGATAGTGCGCCAGCTCAGCCTCCGCGCCTTCGGAGAACCCGAGCGAACTGCCCACCGCCACCGGAAAGAGCTGGTTCAGCGCCGCGGGACCGAGGATGTAGCGATCGGAGCGGTCGATGAAGTCTTTGCGAGGCAGATGATCCGTCAGGGTGGGCAGCAATCCGGTCTCGGCGCGCGGCGCGACAGCGGCGACCAGCGACTTGAGATCCGCGTCGAGCTTCGGCAAATCACGGCCCTGAATATCGAGCAGCAAGTTCCCGTGGAGGATGAGGGCGCGATCGCGCGACATCGCCGAATGTTCGGCGAGATCGGAACGAGGCATGTCCTGCGTACGAAGGTAGGAGTATTCGCCGTAGGCGCCGCTCGGATCCTTCATGCGGTACAGAGTCACGTCGAGCTTGTCTGATCCCTTCGTGTAACTATCCTGCTCTCCCGATACGAGTCCGTACTCTTGCAGCGCGGACCAAACCTGGTCCGGCGTTCGCGGGTTCGAGCCGTCCGCAGGGCGCGGCGTGAAAACGAGCGGGGGGTGCTCCAAGGCACCCTTCGCGCTGAGACTCCAACCGGCAAAGGAAGAGGGCAGAATGGATTGCGCGGCGGCGGGCAGCGCGGCGAACGCGGTGGCGAGGAGCAAGAGCGCGAGGGAGAGCGGTACAATGCGACTCCTGCCGCCTCCGACCTTGTTCGAGTTGTGTGTAGCCGTCATAGCGCTTCGCAGGGCTCCCTTACCGTATATTAGAACGATGTCCGATCCTGTGTTTTCAACGACTTACGGGCGTTTCTAATCCCCGTACCGTATATTAGACGCTGACTGGGCGCCGGATTCGAGGGCCGGGAGCAGGATAGATTAGACTCGACCTCCGTCGTTTGTTTTCTATGACTTAGACGCATTTCTAATATTTTCCGGGCAGATTAGGAGTGGATCAGAACCGCCGGCCAGCCGGTTTCTCGAGCCATCCGTCATCATCCCGCCCTCCCCACCTGGCGCCCTTCACAGCGGGCGCAAAAACAAGTCATGTTACCACAGAATCGTCGATTTGTAAAGAGTAAATATTACATGATCTGACGACGTGGGATAAGTCCTGAAATTTCAACACGAGCCATCCCACAGGGCTACCGTTGCATACAATCGTGAAATTTTCAAGGACCCGTCCCCGTTACCCAGAATCGAGAGCGGCCATTGCATCGAAAGGAGATGCGGAATCGAGGTTGATGGACCACGCCGGGTAATTAGACTCCGGGACCCGAATGGGAGTTCCCGCTGGCGCGAGAAAGAATCGGCGCAGAACGCGGGAGCGCGAAGGGGACAGGGCGTGTAGACTCGGCTAGCGCGGGGAAGGGAGGGGTAAAATGGTTACGGCATACATGGTGACGGCGGCGGTGATCGCGTTCATGGTGGTGTTTTCCGGCATCGGGAAGATTCGACGCCAGCCGCTTCAGGTGAAGGTCATCCATGAGACGGTCGGCGTCCCGTTCAAGTATTTTCTGCCGCTGGCGCTGTGTGAATTTGCAGGGGCGATTGGGTTAGTGGCAGGGATCTGGTGGCCGCCACTCGGAGTCGCGGCCGCTGTCGGACTCGTGGTTTACTTCGTTGGGGCGGTCGTCGCGCATCTGCGCGCCGGCGATGGAAAAGGCAGCGGCTCGGCGGTGTTTATGCTGGTGCTGTCGGCGGGAGTGCTGGCGCTGCGCGTGCTGACGATGTAGAGCTGTAGCCAAGCGTGGCTATGCCGCACCGGGGCGGCTTGACATGGCTATCTAAGATGGCTATCATGGAACCATATGAAAGTAAGCGTGGCGGACGCGAAAAACAAGCTCACCAAGCTGATCAAGGCGGCTGAGAACGGGGAATCAGTGACGATCTGCCGCCGTGGAACGCCGGTGGTGGACATCGTTCGAACGGCCAAGGCCGTACGTGAAAAGCCGAAATTCGGCACGCTGAAGGGCAAGGTCGTGGTGCGCGACCCGAACTGGTGGAAGCCGATGACCGAAGAAGAGGCGGACGCGTTCATCGAGGGCCGCGGCTAGTTCCCGAAGAACATGCGACTGCTTCTCGATACGGTCACATTCCTGTGGGCGGTCGACTCGCCGGAACGGATTTCTCGCCCGGCGATGTCCGCGCTTGCGAGCGAGACGGCCGTGCGAGAAATCAGCGTGATTTCGCTCTCCGAGATTGCGATCAAGCAGGCGAGAGGCAAGCTCGCGGTTCAGAGGGAGGTTCTCGAACAGGGCATCGCCGACTTGCGATTGCGTGTCTTGCCTTACACCGCGGAGCACGCGTACGGTCTGTATGACCTGCCGCTGCACCACCCGGATCCCTTTGACCGGCAGATCATCGCGCAAGCCCTCGCTGAGGGAATCCCCATAGTGACGTCCGATCGGAGTTTTCACCTCTACAAGGACCTGAAGGTTATTTGGTGAGCCCCCCGGCGTTTCGAGCGGGGCATATAGCGTTCCGCCGGAGAGCCTACTTCGGGTTGCCGTTGGCGACGACGGAAGTGGCGGCGGGGTTGTCGGCGGCGGGATTATCGGCGGCGAGCCTCTGCTTGTTATAGGAGAGGCTGTTGAGGCTTTCGAGATACGTGGTGATGCCGCGATAGAGGCCGGTGGCGATGCGGTCGCGCTGATCGGCTTTCTTCAGCAGGCGTTCGTCAGAAGGATTGCTGACGAACGAAATCTCGGAGAGCACAGACGGCATGTTCGCGCCGATCAGGACGATGAACGGGGCTTTCTTGACGCCGCGGTTACGCTCGCTGGAACTCACAAGCTGCAGGCGGTGCGAGAGCGAATCCTGAATGTCGCTCGCAAGTTCCTTTGACTCCTCGACCTTGTCGTTGCGCGCGATTCTCTGAATCAAATCCTGCAAGTCATGGAGCGACTTCTCCGAGTACGCGTTTTCGCGCGTGGCGACTTCCATGGATTCCTGCGAGGTAGCAAAATTCAGGTAATAGGTTTCGACGCCGCGCGCGTCGTGGTCGCGGCTGGAATTCGCGTGGATGGAAATGAACAGATCGGCTTTGGCCTGATTGGCGATGGCGGTCCGCTGCTCGAGCGGGATGAAGGTGTCGTCCTTGCGCGTGTAGATCACTTCGGCGCCGGGAAGCTTCTGCTCGATGAGATGGCCAAGGCGCAGGGCGACGTCGAGGCAGAGATCTTTTTCCATCAGTCCGTGCGGGCCAATCGTGCCGGTATCGTGCCCGCCATGGCCGGGATCGATCACGATGCGGCTGATCTTGAGGCCGAGGGCGCGAGTGAGCGAACGCTGGCCGTCGCGAGTCGGTTTGGGTTCCGGCGGCGGCTTAAGGGCGGCGGTTTTCGAATTCGCGAGCGATTTCGGCGGAGCCGATTTCGCGACGGTTTTCTCGGGTTGCGCGGAGGACTTCGCAGGCGCGGCCGGGGGCTGTTCCACGGTGACGGTAACGGTTTCAGCGGGCGGCGCGGGCGCGTTAGGGGCTGCGATGTTCGAAGCGCCGGCGGGCGGCTGGCCATGGACGTCAATGACGAGACGGTACGGGCTGCCGAGCAGGACCGCGGTGCAGTCCTTCGCGCCATTGGCGTCGAGAACGAGGCGGACAACGTCCGCCCGGTTTTGAGCGACGCGAACGGACTTGAGGAGGCCGTCCGGCATCTCAAGCGACTTGGTCAGCTTCGGCCCGATCCTGGCCTTGTGGAGATCGAAGTAGATACGGTCGGGCGAGCGGAGGTGGTTGACGTCGTACTTGATGGTGTCGCCGAGCGTGACGACGATGCGCGCGTGATCGGCCGCGTCGAATGTCTGAATGGAATTAACGCTGGAAAAGCGCTTGTCGGATTCGCGCGGCTCGACGACGGGGCCCTGCTGCGGGAGCTCTTCTTTTGCCGGAACCACGGTTTGCGCAACGGCTTCTTTTGGCTTCTCGCGGGCATCGGCAATCTCCTGCAGGGCCGCGCGCGCGTCATCGGCCTTGTCGTTCTTAGGGTAGCGTTTCAGGAAGTCCTTGAGGGTAGCCGTGGCAGCGTCGAGATTCTTCTGGTCGTCTTTCTGGACTTGGGCGATGGCGAAGAGGACTTCGCCGCGATAGCGGGTACCCGGATACTGCTTCAGCAGGAAATTGTAGGTATCGATGGCGGTCTGAAAATACTTGGGATCGAATTGCCGGCCCATTTCGCGATAGAGCTCGGCTTCCGCGATCAGCGAAGGACAAACTTCGGGAGCCTGCGTCGAGATCAGGTAGACCGTATGGTACGCGGCGATCGTTTCTTTGTAGTCGGAAAGCGCGCGGTCGCGAGGAAGATAGCCCTCAAGCATCGTGCGAAGGCGCACGGCGCGAGCGAACTGGTCGCGGGCGTCGGATTGCTTGTCGGCGAGAGCAGGCGAGGCGAAGCACACCAACAGCGCAGAAGCGATCAACAAGATCTGAATCGCGGAGCGAAGACGAGTCGAAACCAAATAGGTCATTCGTTCGTGAAAACTACCCGGCCTTTCGAGTCCGTTTCCTGCCGCACCGGGTTCCGGAATTCCAAACCCTGAAACTCCATCTGCGACGGGTCACGACCCGAGCCGGGCCGGAAGTATGCGTGGGTGACCTTTTGCACGTATCGCTGCGTTTCCCATATGGCAGGAACGCCGCCGCTTCGATCCACGAGGTGCTCGCCTGCGTTGTAAGCAGCGAGCGACTTTCTCAAGTCCCCGTTATAATGATCGAGCAGCTCCCTCAGATACGATGTCCCGCCCTCCACATTCTGGGCGGGATCAAAAGGGTTACCAACGCCGTAACGTTGTGCCGTCCCGGGAATCAACTGCATCAGTCCGACAGCTCCCTTGCGGGAAACCGCGTACGGATTCCACCCCGACTCCGTGCTGATCACGGCCTTGACCAGCTCGGGGTCCACCTTATGCCGCTCGGCTGCAGCGCGTACTAGACGCTCAAGCCGATCGGGCGGCGTAATCCTCGCGTCCGGATCGGATCGCGAAGAAGCACCCGCTCCAGCACTAATAGTACTACCGGAACGGTGCTTCGGGGAGTCCGCGTTCACGAAGACGAGCTTCCCGTGCTCATCTACGTACGATGCGATCTGGGCGCGGGAAGGCGGGCTCATGGCGAGCCACATACCCGTTGCCAAGATTGCTCCGGCGATGCAGTTCTTCGTCTTCATAGCCCTTGGGAAGGCAGAACGTTAAGTACCCTCCGAAACGAAAGACACTTACGTACCCGCCAGGTACACCCCTGACGGACGTAAACCTCTGGCGCGATGGGGATTATAGTAACTGCTCGAGGAGGGGGTAAACGGTACTCAAGGCCCTTTCTATTCCGGATGTGTCCTTTCCGCCAGCCTCCGCTAAATCGGGTCTGCCGCCCCCGGAACCGCCCACCAACTTGGCGAGCTCCTGGACGATTTTTCCGGCGTGAACACGGGGAATCAGGTCCTTCGTAACCCCTGTGATTAGCGCGACTTTGCCGTCATCGGCGGCGGCGAGAACGACGACTCCGGAGCCCATTTTCTGGCGGAGGACATCGACCAACTGACGCAAATTGTCACGATCGGCGCTGTCGATCCGGGCGGCAACGACGCGGACGCCGTTGATGCTGCGGGCACCTTCCAGGAGGGCGTCAACCTGGCCCAGGGTGCGGGAGGTGGCGGCGGATTTGAGCTGTTTTTCGAGCGCTTTCGTGGTCTCGATTTGGCGCGAGATCGCTTCGATGAGGCCGTCCTCGGAGGTGTTGAGCAGGGCGGCGGCATCGCGCAGGGTGGTGAGGGCGCGCTGGTATTCGGCGAGGCCGCGGTCCCCGGAGATGGCCTCGATGCGGCGAACGCCGGCGGCGGTCGATTGTTCGGCCACGATTTTGACGACGCCGATCTCGCCGGTGCGGGCGACGTGCGTGCCGCCGCAAAGCTCCTTGCTGTAGAAGCCGCGCGGCGACGAGGCATCAGGAATCGTGACGACGCGGACGTTGGCCTCGGGATATTTGTCGCCGAAGAAGGCGAGCGCGCCGGAAGCGAGCGCGTCGTCGATGTTCATGATGTCCGTGCGCATTTCGAGATTTTTCAGGATTTCGTCATTCACCTGCTGCTCGATTTCGGCGATTTCGCTGGGATCGACTTGCGCGAAGTGCGAAAAATCGAAGCGGAGACGGTCGGGCGCGACGAGCGAGCCGGCCTGCTTCACGTGCGTGCCGAGGATATTTCGCAGCGCGGCGTGGAGCAGGTGCGTCGCGGTGTGATTGCGCATGTCGCGGACGCGGCGCTCGGGATCGGCGACGGTGGTGACGCGGTCGCCGACGCGCAGATCTTCTTTGGCGACGATGCGATGAGCGATGAGTCCGCTGACGGGATAATAGGCGCCGCGGACTTCGGCGACTTCGAGCGATTCGGAACTGTCGAAGAACGCGCCGATGTCCGCGACCTGGCCGCCGGATTCGGCGTAGATGGCGGTGCGGTCGAGGACGACTTCGGCTTCGGCGCCGCGCGGAATTTCGTTGACGCTGCCGTCCTTGGTGACGATGGCTTCGACGCGGGCATCGCGAACGCGCGTGCCGAAGTAGAAGTCGGGCTCGGTCTTGAAGGTTTCGCGCAGCTTGGTGTAGACGGGCTTCGCGACTTCCTTGTGGGCGCCCTTCCAAGAGGCTTTGGCGCGGGCGCGCTGCTCGTCCATGGCGCGATCGAAGCCGGGCTTGTCCAGTAGAATTCCGCCGTCACGGAGAGTGTCTTCGATGAAGTCGAACGGGAGACCATACGTGTCGTAAAGTTTGAATGCCTTGTCGCCTGGGAACTCAATAGGAACTCCTACGACATGTCTGAGGCGCGTTACCGCGAGGTTGAGCGCTTCCTGCAGATTTGTTCCTGTGCTTAGGTCGTGTGAGATGCGTTCGATCGCCTGGTTAGCTATCGGGGCAACCGGCGCGTTCTTGAATTGCAGTTGGTCCTTGTGCTCTTCGAACAGTCTTCGGACTATCGGTAACATCTCTTCGTCAAGTTTCTTCAAACCGACGTCGACGGTGCGCGTGAATCGGGTTTCCTCTTCGTCGAGGATGCGAGTGACGCGCTTGGCGCTTTCTTCGAGTTCGGGATATGCGTCTTTCATTTCTGTGCGAACGACGGCGGAGATGATGGAAAGAAAGGGCGACGGCGCATTGAGCATGTGCGCGTGGCGCAGAGCGCGGCGAATGATTTTGCGGAGGACGTAGCCGCGGCCCTCGTTCGACGGGATGACACCGTCAGAAATGAGGAATGTCGCGGCGCGCGCATGGTCGGCAATCACGCGGAGCGAACCAGCAGTCTTCTTTTCCTCCTCGAGTTTCTCTTCTTGCTCGAAATCGACGCCGCAAAGCTCGGCGGCGCGCTTCATGAGTGGAGCGAACAGGTCGGTGTCGTAGTTGCTGACGACGCCCTGGAGGACGGCGGCGGTGCGTTCGAGGCCCATGCCGGTGTCGACGGAGGGTTTAGGGAGGGGATCGAGCTTGCCGGTGGCCTCGCGATTGAACTGCATGAAAACGAGATTCCAGATTTCGACGTAGCGGCCACAGTCGCAGGGGAATTTGCAATCGGTGTGGCCGGATTCGGACGCGGCTGAGCCCATGTCATAGAAAATTTCACTGCAGGGGCCGCAGGGGCCGGTATCGCCCATCTGCCAGAAATTTTCCTTGAGGCCGGGAATTTCGATGACGCGGTCTTTCGGCGCGCCGGTCTGGACCCACAGCGAGGCGGCGTCGTGATCGGGCAGCAGTTTTGCGCCGGGCGAAATTTCCGCGCCGCCGAAGACGGTGAAATAGAGCTTGTCGATGGGGAGGCCGAACCACTGGGGCGAGGTGACGAGTTCCCAGGCATAGGCGACGGCGTCCTTCTTGAAATAGTCGCCGAAGGAAAAATTGCCGAGCATCTCGAAAAAGGTGTGGTGGCGATTCGTGAAGCCGACGTTTTCGAGGTCGTTGTGCTTGCCGCCGGCACGGACGCACTTCTGGCAGGTGGTGGCGCGGTTGTAGTCGCGCTGCTCGAGGCCGAGGAAGACGTCCTTGAACTGGTTCATGCCGGCGTTGGTGAAGAGGAGCGTGGGATCGTTCGCGGGAACGAGCGAGGAGCTGCGCACGATGCGGTGGCCGCGCTCTTCGAAGAAGCGCAGGAACGTTTTGCGAATGTGGTTGCCGGTCCAGGGACCGGCGTAGCGGTCGGTCACGATTGCCTCAGCCTAAGAGAAGCATTATCGCACAGAGGCGGAGGCGCTTCATCCGCCGACGGCGAACTCAGCGCAAGGCCGCGGCGGGCGGCTGGAGGCGAGAGCGGAGGACCCGCGTCACTCCGGGCGGATGCCGAAGGCCGGATACATCTCCGAGGGCTTGTACATTTCGCCGTTCTTGATGACCAGGCCGATGTGGCGGATGTCGCTGATGTTTTTCGTGGGATCGCCGTTGACGAGAATCATGTCCGCGTACTTCCCGGGCGCGATCGAGCCGAGATCCTTGTCGCGGTGCATGACCGTGGCGGCTTCGAGCGTAGCCATGCGGAGAACTTCTGGCGCGGGAATGCCCGCCTCGACATAAATCTCGAGTTCGCGGTGAAATGCGTAACCGCTTTCGGCGTCGGTGCCGGCGACGATCTGGATTCCGCTGTCGTACAGCTTCTTCAACATGCGGACCATGTTCTCGTAGGAGGCGCGGTACTGGCGATCCGTCGCAGCGTCGGGCGCGGGCAGGGCATCGCCGCCGCTCTTGATTCCGCGCTGCACTTGCGGCGGCATGCGATCGAACATCGGCGCGTCGAGCTTCGGAACTTGTCCGGGCCGGCTCTCGAAAGTCGATTCCCAGACTCCCATCGTGGGATCGATCACCGTGTGGTGCTGCTTCAGCAGCGCGATGAAGTCGTTCACCGCCTGCGAATTGAGGTCGAGATCGGCGCCGCGCTTTCCGGGCTCGATGAAGCGCGCGGGCGTGCGCGTTTCTTTCACGTCGGGCATGAAATTGAGGAAGATGAAATTCATGTGCTGAATTTCGTCGGCGCCGTCGCGGACGAACTGCTCGGCAATCATGCCCGACGGGACGTGGCCGCTGACCCGGAGGCCGCGTTTGTGCGCTTCCTGGATGATAACGGGCACGAGTTCGGGTTTCACGGAGCTGTAGATTTTGATTTGCACGTAGCCGAGGTCGGCGTAGTGGTCGACGCACTGAATGGCTTCCTCCGGAGTGCCGGCGAGGACCCGAATCGGCCCCTGGAATGGCCCGGGGCCGTCGATGAGGCCGGCGGGGACGACGCGCGGACCGATCTGGGCGCCGTCGTCGATGTCGTGACGGAGTTTCGTGAGGTGGTCGATGGGATTGCCAAGATCGCGCACGGTGGTGACGCCGGAGGCGACGTCAAGGAACGCGTTTTCCTCGTAGAGATGCGCGTGCATGTCCCAAAGGCCGGGCAAGAGCATGTTGCCGGTGCCGTCGATGGCGGTTGCGCCGGGCGAGGCGGGCGCTCCGTCGTCAGGTTCAACGCTGACGATTCGATCTCCGCGAACGGTGACGCGCTGATTCTGCAACACGGACTTGGTTGGGGAGTCGAAGACCGAGACGTTGCGGATGACGACGTCGCCGGCCGGTTTGTGTGTGAGCCGCTTCGCCAGGTCCACGGCGCGGGCGTTTTCGACCTGCTCCTGCGATTTTTGCAAGAGGGGAGCCGTGGATTCAAAGCTGCGCAGAATTACGGAGGACCAGCCACTCAGGCTCGCGAAGAGCTGCTTGTGCTCTGTTAGCCAGAGGTAACTTGGGGTGAACGCCAGCCCGCTGATCTCATATAGGGTTACCGTTTGTTTGACGCCGCCGGCTTCGACGGGAACGGACTGGAGCTCCCGAAGCCTTGCGGTGCCGCTCGGCAACATGCCGAGCTCGACGCCGTTTTTCTGAGCGATCATCAACGCACGAGCGAGAATTACGCCCGACTCGGGTCCTCCATCGAGGTCGATGTAGAACTTACCGTTCGCGCCCGGATGCTGCTCGTCTTCCGCCTGGTTCTTCCAGATCGCTTTGCCATCCACGAGCGAAAACTTCTCTTCAACAGCATTCTTCATGTAGTCCACGCCCTTGGACTCTTCCGAGACGATCAGGCCCTTCGCATCGAGGTGATAGGTTGTGTAGATTTTCGGGCCGCGCCCGCGATCATTGAATTGAAAGAACTCGTGGACGGCGCCGTCCCAGGACAACCAAACGGCGTCCTGACCGGAAGGAGTGCCGTCTGTGAGCACCATGCGTATGATCGCGTTTTGCGGAATGTCGGGAGGCAGCTCGGGAAGCGGCGACTGCGGCCGCGCATTGAGGCTGCCTACGAGACACAGGAAGACGACGGCACACTGAGCGATGCGGTTCATAGCGGGCTCCAAGGATTACGTGAGCAGAGGTTATATGTGTTTTGACTTGTCTGCAAGGCGCACCTGAGACGCGGCTAGGATTCGTAGGACCACTTCCCGCCGAGCATGGTGCGCTCGACGGGGATCTTGACGAGAGAAGATGCGTCGGCCTTAAAGGGATCCTGGCCGAGAACGACGAGGTCGGCGAGTTTGCCGGGCTCGATCGAGCCTTTTGTGTTCTCTTCAAACGATGCGTAGGCGCCGTTCGCGGTGCCGCAGCGGACTGCTTCCTCGATGGTGATGCGCTGGTTAGCGCCCCAGACGTTGCCCTTCATGTCCGTTCGCGTGACCTGCGATTGCATCCACATCATCGGGTCGGAGGGACTGGCCGTGTAATCAGAGGAGTCGGGCGGACGGAGTCCTGCGTCAAGGTACGAGCGCATGGGGAACATGCGCTCGGTGCGCTGCTCGCCGTAGAAATGCATGACGTCGCCGTGGAAGTAAACGTACGCCGAGAACGGAACCGGAATCACGCCGAGCGTCCGCATGCGCTGAATCGCGGAGTCGGTCGGGAGCGTGCAGTGCTCGATGCGGAAGCGGGGATCGCGGCGCGGCATTTCGCGCTGGACCTGCTCGTAGACGTCCAGGATGCGGTCGATCGCGAGGTCGCCGTTGGCGTGCGTGGCGAGCTGCCATCCGGCGGCGTGGACCTTGCGCGCGGTTTCGAGAAGCTGCTCGCGCGTCGAAAGTTGCAGGCCCACGTAGTTGTTGGAAATGCCGATGTAGGGCTGTGAGAGCCACGCAGTGCGTTCGGAAATGGAGCCGTCAGCGTACTGCTTCACGCCGCCGACGCGAACCCAGTCGTCGCCGAAGCCGGTGTGGATTCCAGCGGCGATGTAGCGGTCAACGAAGCGCGCGCCGATGTGAGCATAGACGCGGAAGCGCAGTTCGCCCGCGTCACGCGCGTCCTGATATCCCTGGACGCCCTCGGGATCGCAATCCGCATCGCAGGCGGATGTAACGCCCCTGGCCGCGAACATCCTGGAAATGAGCGCCGCGCCTTTGCGGTAATCGTCGCGCGTGGGATTGTCCTCGATGAATTTGTCGAAGACGCGCACGGCAGCATCGCCGACAAATCCGGTAAGGTGGCCGGAGCTGTCGCGTTCGAAGCGGCCGCCCGTCGGGTCGGGCGTCGAGTCGTCGACTCCGGCGGTCTTCAGCGCGAGCGAGTTGACGAACACGGTGTGGCCGCCGCGATGGTGAATCAGGACGGGATGGCCGGGAACAGCGGCGTCGAGATCGTGGCGATTGATGGGGTGCGGCGTCTTGCCGTCATCGTAGAGGAAGCCGAGGACCCATTGGCCGGGCGCGGTCTTCTGGGCGCGCTCGCGCAACGCCGCCTGAATCGCCTCGATGGAATCCTTGTCGCACGCCACCATGCGCAGATGGTCGACGCCCGAAATGCATGGATGAGAATGAGCGTCGTTGAAGCCGGGGAGCACGGTTTTCCAGCCGAGATCGATTTTCCGGGTTGACGCTGTCGCGAGCGGGAGGATTTCGTCGTTTGAGCCGACTGCAAAAAAGCGTCCGTTGCTGATGGCGACGGCTTGCGCGTGCGGAAGCTTGTCGCTGACCGTGAATATGTTGCCGTTGTAAAAAATCAGATCCGCTTCGAGGCGCGCATACGGCATGAGCGCAAGAGCGCCGAGGCCGGCTATGAAATCGCGACGAGATGTGTGCATGAGGCTCCCGAATCCCGGAAAAGCGGGTGCTTGAGTGAGCTTCGCGTTCCTACTTCTTAATCACGCCGCATGCAATGCGGTCGCCCGAGTTTCCGGAGGGATCGGTTTTCATGTCGTCGGCCTTGGCGTGAATCACGAGCGCGGTTCCGCCGTTGCTGAAAAGCGAATGGCTGTCGCTGCCAAGATTGACGTCCTTGTCCGCGAGCCTGACTTTCGCCTTCCCATCCGGACCTACCGTGAAGTTGACCATGTCTCCGGCGTGGTGACCCTCGGGATTTTCGAGTCCGTGCTTCTTTCCGTCAGGATTGAAATGCCCGCCCGCCGACTTGAAGTCGGGCGCCTCGCAGACCGCATTCTGGTGGAAGTGGATCCCGTGCTCGCCCGGCGGGAGGTTTTCCAGATTCAACTCGATTCCGACGCCTCCGCCAGGATTGTTGTCCCAAAGAATGGCGGTGCCCACGCTCTTTCCCTGGGCGTCGATGAGGTGGACGACGGTCTTCGCCGCGCTCGGCAGCGAAAAAAGGATCAAGCAAGCGCAGACGGAGATGGCGACTGTTTTGGGGAGTTTCATAACGGGGATTATAGGGAGTCAACATGCGACTGGCAACTTATGCATTTCAGGGTGGGGTGGGGTCCCGCGTGAAGTACCTGTGATAACGTAGAGCGCGTTCGGACGTCCATAGACCCTAGGGGCACGTGCGGCAAGGGCTGCTCGGGAGGTTCCCATGAAGCGCAGAGAGTTCATCCAGCGGGCGGCGTATGGAGTGGGTGCGGCGTGGCTTGGCGCGCACGTGTTTCACGGAGTGAGCACGGGGCGAAGCGCGGTCGCCGTGCCGCCGCTCGTGGCGAAGTTGCCGAGGAAATTCACGGCTTCGGACACGGTGACCATCGGGAAGACGGGCATCACCACGAGCCGGCTGGCGATGGGCACGGGCACGGTGGGTTCGGGGCATCACTCGCACCAGACGGCGCTGGGGATGGACGGCCTGCCAAAGCTTCTGCTGAACGGCTATGACCACGGGCTGCGATTTTTCGACGCGGCGGACTCCTACGGCAGCCATCCCTATGTGGCGGAGGCGCTGAAGCACGTTCCGCGCGACAAGGTGACCGTGCTGACCAAAACGTGGGCTCGCGATCCCGCGGGCGCCCGCGCCGATATCGACCGCTTTCGCAGGGAACTCGGCACGGACTACCTCGACGTTTGCCTGATGCATTGCCTGACGGAGGGGGATTGGACGCAGCGCTATCGGGGCGTGATGGATGTTTTCGAAGAGGCGAAGCAGAAGGGGATTATTCGCGCGCACGGCTGCTCGTGCCACAGCATCGAGGCGCTGCGTGCCGCGGCAAAATCACCGTGGGTGGAAGTGGACCTCGTCCGGATCAATCCGATCGGCTCGTACATGGATGCCGATCCGGATACGGTGGTGAGCGTGATGCGCGAAATGCGCGCGGCGGGAAAGGGCCTCGTGGGGATGAAGATTCTGGGCCAGGGCGACATGCGGGCGCGGCAGGACGAGGCGCTGAAGTTTGCGCTGTCGCTTGATTTGCTCGACGCGTTCACCATCGGCGCGGAGAGCAAGGCCGAGCAGGAAGATTTGATTCGGCGGATTGCGCTCGCCGCGTAGACTCAGCGCAGCTTGAGGATGGTCTTGGCGCGGGCCGCGTCGTTTGGATTCACCATCAGATGTGCGCCACGAACGAACTGCAGGCTGATTTCCTGCTTGCCGCCATCGTCGGAGAAGACAACGGCGGAAATTCCCGCGGCTTCGAGCGCAGTCTTTGCGAGTTCCGCCTCATAGCGGTAGTCGAAGGTGTGAACGTTCACCAGGTCGTCGGACACGGGCCAACCTCGCGTTAAGCATACTCCTCGATTGCCGCTAAAGCATCCCGACTAGAGAACCCCGCCAGCTACGGCAGGCGCGTGCCATAGCGTCCGCACGTTTCAAAGACGGAAAGCAGATTGGTGAGGCTGAAGATCTCGCGAATGCGCGCGCTCAGGTTGATCAACTCGAGAGTTTTGCCCGCGTTTCGCGCGGAGATGTACACCGCGACAACGACGCCGAGGCCGGAGCTGTCCATCTGCGCGAGGTCCGTGAAGTCGAGGACGAGATGTTTCGTCTGAGGGAGCAGCGCCTTGGCGTGAGTCTTCAAGAGGGCGGCATTCGCGGCGGTGAGCACCCCGGCGCACTGCACCACGATTTCGTCCTCCCGCCTTTGCGTGTGCAGCCTCAGGCCGGGAACGGAGATGTCGGAAGTGTCGGGCATGGGTCTCCTGGGCGCGATATTGGTCGGCGACGGAACGGCGTTCGTGTGCGATGTGTTTATCCTGCCTGCGCGCGGAACGCAAGAGGAGAAATCGCGGAGTGCACAAGCGGAGAAGCCCCTGAAAAGGCGAAGGCGCGAGATGTGTTCGCGCCTTCCCAATCGCGACTGCGGAAATGAATATCAGGAGCCGAGAAACTCCACGTGCACGTAGGTTCCGAGGCGCACGTTGTAGGCGAGGTACCAGCCGACGTGGTCGGGGTCCTCATAAATTATGATTGGGTCGGAATCCCAGAGCCAGTCGTTGCAAAACCCGACGTCGTACGGCGCCACGCCGAAATAGAAGCCGCCGAACCAGAACCGGTTCGGGCCGCCGCCTGCCAAGCGCCATACATGGTGCGGACCGAATCCGGCCGTAAAGCGGCCGTGTTCCCATGGATGGTCGAGATGATAGTGGGGATCATCCCGGCCGGTGTCGTGCCCGACCCACGTGCGCCCCTTGTCGACGTGGGGCACGTTCGGATGGCCGGGTTTGTCGCTGAAGTTGCGGTGCTCCTCGACTGGGTGAGGGGTCTTAACTGGAGCTGGTCCGTGAGCGGGAGGGCGAGGATGCGCTTCCGGATGTCCTCCCGGTTTTTGGGCGAGAACCGGGACAGAGAAAAGCAAGAGTGATGCGATGAGCCCGATTGTCTTCTTCATAGTGTCCATGCTCTACCTCCGAGAGTGGGTTTTGCACACTCGTTAGATTCGAACCACGGGCCGGAGAATGCACACGTGGATTGACGAACTGCGGGCTAAAGAGGTTTCCTCGGGAATCACCCGACTTTGCGGCGGGATTTCTTAGTAGCTTGGGCTGCGGACGCTTCGACGGCAGCTTGCTCGGTCTTCGGGACGACGCGCAGCAGCGCTTTTTTCTCGCCGCGCGGCTGCGGCTTCTGCATGAGGCTTTGCTTCAGCGCGGCCATCAGGTCGACCGGGGGCGCCTGGACGGCGGCATGAACGGCGACAACCTCCTGGCCAGCGGCCTTCGCTTCAATCAGGGTGCGCAGCGATTCCTGATAGGTGTCGTGATACTTCTCGGGATCGAACGGCGCGGCCAGGCTTTCGATCAACTGTGTGGCCAGAGCCCGCTCCTGTTCCTTCACTTCAAACTTGTCCGTGCCGGTCTCAGCCGCCGGCCGGATCTCGTTCGAATAAAACATCGTGTGCAACGTGAGGCCGTTCTTGCGCGGCCGGACGATGACGATGTATTCGCGGCTGTGCATCGTCACCTTGGCGATTCCCGCATAGCCGGTGCGCAACATCGCTTCGTGCAGCAGGCGATAGGCCTTCGCGCCGGTCTGCTCGGGCGTGGCGTAGTAAGAAGCATCGAAATAGAGGGGATCGATTTCGTCGACCTTCACGAATTCGAGGATCTCCATGATGCGCGCGGATTCCGGCTCGACGTTCTCGAGCTCTTCTTCGGAGAAGAGGAGGTATTGGTCCTTCTCGTACTCGTAACCCTTCTCGACTTCGCTGCGCTCGACCATGCGATTGCAGGTGGGGCAGAAAAGCGGCTGCTTCAGCCGCGTGTGGCACACCTTGTGGAGCTGATTGAAACTGATTCGCTCCGTGCGCGCCGCGGGAGAGAGCTGGATCGGAATCGAAACCAGGCCGAACGAGAGTGAGCCCTTCCATGTGGCCGGCATGTGCGCCCCCTTTCGAGGAAGAACTCGAATGGTACGGGTTTCGCCTGGTCTTCGGCAATAGGGGGAAAGCCGGATTGATACAAACGGATAGGCGAATATAAGGCGAAGACAAGGGATCCTTTGAACTTCAGTTACGCCAAAGCGCGTTGTGACGCAACCTCACAATCGGCCGGCAGAATCCAATTTGAGTGTAGGCCGCGTGTTATGTGGGAGTTACGCGTGGAATTCGAGCTTCGCGTCATTGAATCGGCTCGGGAGCACATGGCCCTTCGTACAGTTTAAAATGAGGTCACTTTCGGTTTTCCCTGATTCAAACCGGACCTATCCCGACAACTATAATTGAGGGGAAGTGTTCATTGTGAAAGGGTCGTTTGGGTTCGAAATGACTCGAGGTGTGAAAAAATCGGCTCTGGATTTCGCGGCTGGCAGCAGGGGCCGCGCGCGTGCGGCCGGAGTGTGCTTCGCCGCGGTCGTGCTCCTGCTGGGGGCGTTCGCATGCCCGCAAGCGCGCGCCGATGTGGGAATCGTGCTGAATGAGTCGTTGGACACAAGCGTGGCGCGAATCACGGGCTCCGGACACAGCGCTATCTATCTGTCGCGGGTCTGCCCGGCATCGCCGGTGAAGCTGCGCCTGTGCCGCCCGGGTGAAGAGGGCTCCGTAATCAGCAATTACATCACGCTCGGCGAAGATCAGCCGTACGAGTGGAACATCGCGCCGCTGAACATTTACCTCTACGGGGTCGAGGATCCCGCGAACCGTCCGCTGTTCGGCTCGGCGAAGGTCAAGTACGCGCTCGAAGAGCGCTATCGTGAGAAATATCTCGCCGCATACTGCACAACGGATTCCTGCAAGACCAGCAACAAGGCCGAGTGGCGCGAGATGGTTGCCGCGACGATCTCCCGCAGCCTCTACATTTTCATCGTGAAGACAACGGAGGAGCAGGACCGGGCGCTGATCGCGGAATTCAACGCGAGCGCCAACGAAAACCATTTCAACGGCGTCACGCGGAATTGTGCGACGTTTACGCGCAGCGTGATGAACTTCTATTTCCCCGATTCGACGAAGGCGGACTACATCAACGACTTCGGGATGACGAGCCCGAAGGCCATCGCCCGTTCGTTCACGCACTATGCGCTAAAGCATCCGGATATGGACTTTCACGTGCTTCACTTTGCACAGGTGCCCGGCACCTACAAGCGGAGCAGCGAATGCCGCAACGGCACCGAGCAGCTATTTCACTCGAAAAAGCTCCTCGTGCCGATGGCGATTTTCGCGTATCACGAGCTGCCGGTGGCGGTCGCGTCGTACCTGTTGACCGGCCGATTCAATCCGGAGCACGAGGCGGAGAAGTATCCGACGGCAGGAGCCACGGAGACGAGCTACCAGCTCAAGAGCGCGAAAGATGATGACGATGGCGCCAGAGTTCGAGCGCTCGAAGCCGCCGAGCGCAACGAACGCGCGAAGGTGGTCGGCACAGGAAAAGAATGGAAGGAATATCGCAAGGCGTTCGGCGCCGCGGCGGATGACGCAGTGAACGAGGAAGCAATTCCGAGCCGCGAATATCTGGATCGTTTCTTCAAGCGTCTCGATGAGGATGGCGCGATTGTTTTGGAGCCGGACGGCAGCGCTTGGGCCGAAATCAAGGCCGAGGGTGAAACAAGAAGGATTGGGCTGAGCGCGAGCAATATCCTCGCGCCGTCATCCGACTCGCAGTTGGCGTACCAAGTGATGCTCGCGCGGACCGGCAGTGTCCTCGAGAGCCCGAAGCACGGCCGCGAGTCGATGCTCGAATTCACGAAGGACTGGCACCTGCTGGGCGAGGCGCGCACAAATCACGCAACCGCCGTTGCGATGTCGCCCGCTTCCTCCACTACTTCGCGCAGCATGGCCAAAGGCGCCGGCCAGGACAATTGAGGCCGCCGGTTTTGGCTTGCGGGCGACTTCTCGAAATCAGTCCTCAGCAGTTCCGCTTGGAACCTCCCACTGCGCCTTGTGACGCGCAGGCGTACCCCTAATTGCGAGAGGATCGCGAACTGGGCTACACTCCGCGGCTGCTCCCTGCACACGAACCGATGACGCGTACCTCTCGACTCCTTCGCAATCTTCTGGCGGCTCTGCTTGTCCTGCTGGGGCTCGCGCTATTGCTTGCGTGGTGGACCGTTCGGCGCGCCCTGCCGACGCTTGATGGAAGCGTGTCGGTGCCGGGGCTGAAACAGGGCGTCATCGTCGACCGCGATCAATGGGGACGCCCGTGGATTCGCGCGAATTCAGTGGACGATCTCGTGGAAGCGCAGGGCTACGTGATGGCGCAGGATCGACTGTGGCAGATGGACCTTATCCGGCGCGCGGCGGCCGGCAATCTATCCGAGATTTTTGGCGAGGTCGCGCTCGATGCCGACAAGGAAAATCGAACCCTCGGAATGCGCGAGGCCGCGGAACGCGCCGCCGCGGACTCGTCGCCGGAAATTCGTGCGCTGCTCGAGTCTTATGCGCGAGGCGTGAACCAATATATTGCGGAGCGCGGGAATCGCCTGCCGATCGAGTTTGTCGCGCTTCGATACAAGCCGCGACCGTGGACGCTTGCGGACACATATCTCATCAGCCTGTACATGTACAAAACTCTCACCACAACGTGGAAGGCAAAGCTCAACCGGCAGTGGATCGTGCAGCAGGTTGGGCCGGAGCGCGCGCGCGATCTTTTCGCGAAGGATTCGCCGCTCGATCACTTCATCGCGGCGATCGAGCCGATCAAGTATCCGGTCAGATTCAGCGGAGCCGCCGAGGCGAAACTACGGGAGTCTCCAGCAACGAACGGCCCGCCGCCCTTCGCGCCCGAACGATGGGACGCGGCGCGGGCGTTCCTCGCGCAATTTGGCGAGGAAACGTCGGAGATCATCGGCAGCAACAATTTTGTCGTCAGCGGCGCGCACACAGCATCGGGCAAGCCGCTCCTCGCGAACGACACGCATCTCGGTCTCGGCGTTCCGTGCATCTGGTATCTCGTTCACATGACCGCGCCGGGATGGAACGTTGAGGGATTCGGACTGCCCGGCGCGCCGCTGGTGATTATCGGACACAACGATCGAATCGCGTGGGGCTTCACGAACAGCAACGCCGACGTGCAGGACCTCTACGTCGAAACCTTCGACCCCATGAATGCGCTTGCGTATCGCGTGAACGGACAATGGCGGTCGGCGGATGTTCGTCGCGAGACGATCCATGTGCGCGGCAAGCCCGACGTTGTGCTTGACGTGCTCGTTACGCGTCACGGGCCCATCGTTCATCGCGATCCGCCGGGCGAAGGCGGGCGCGCCTATGCGCTGCGCTGGACCGCGCTCGAACCCGGCGGCCTCGACTTCGGATTTCCGCTGCTGGGCCGCGCGAAGAATTGGACTGAGTTCGTCGAGGTCACGCGCCACATCGCCGGCCCCGGCCAAAACACGATCTATGCCGATGTCGACGGCAACATTGGGTTCACGATCCCCGCGCGTATTCCGATTCGCGCGAACGGAAACGGTGCGTTGCCCGTACCGGGCGACACGGACGACTACGAATGGAAAGGCTACATTCCGTTCGAGGAGCTGCCGCGCGTCCTGGATCCGCCGGACGGAATCATTGCCACGGCCAACGCGCGCACCGTCGGCCGGGCATACAAATACTATCTGTCCGACCGGCAGGCTGGGCCGTATCGAACGGAGCGAATCTACGAGTTGCTCTCGGGCCGGAGAGATTTGCGCGCCGTGGATTGCAACGCGGTCCAGAACGATGTCCTGAGCCTGCCGAACAAATTTCTCGCTGGGCAGCTCGTCGCCGCCGCGCACGTGCAAGAACCGAAGGACGCCAGGGCGAAAGAGTTGATTGGGCGGCTCAGCGGGTGGGACGCGCGCGCGACCACCGATTCCGTCGAGACTTCGTTCGTCGAGTACACGCGGCACGCGCTTTTCCGCAATCTGCTCGCGCCGTATCTTAACCGGCGCGTCACCGACTACGAGCTGTGGGAACCCGAGAGCATCTACGCCAACGTCTGGTGGCGCGACAAAGTGTTCCTCGAGAATACCCTTCGCACGCGCCCGCCGGCTTGGCTGCCGCAGGGATTCGCGAGCTACAACGATTTGCTCATCGCGAGTGCGGATGAGGCCGTTGCAGCCCTGGAGAAGCAGACACGCCGCGGCGAAATCTCGGCGTGGAATTGGGGAAGCCTGCACCAGCTCGATATGATTCATCCGCTCGGGCGTTCGGGGCTCCTTCACCATTTGTTTAGCATCGGGCCGTACGAATCGAACGGCACGATCGATACCGTGCGCGCGATGGGGCGCGGTCACGGACCCGCGATGCGGTTCGTGTCCGATCTCGCGAATTTCGACGATTCGCTGATGGAAATCACCACCGGTGAATCTGGCGAGTACGCGAGCCCGTACTATCGCGATCAGTTTCCCGAATGGTTTGCGGGCCGCGGCATTCCGGCGCCATTCACCGATTCCGCGGAGGAGAAAGTTCGCGCCCACCGGTTATTTCTCCTGCCGCCTCACGCAACCGCCGCTGCGACGCATTAGCCGCTGAAGGACTCGCCGCATGCCGGAACTTCCTGAAGTCGAAGCTGTCGCCCGCGCGCTGCGGCCTTTGGTCGAAGGGCGCACCATCCGCCGCTGTCGCGTGATACATCCGATTGCCGTGCGGCCGTCGAGCGGCCGAGGCGCAAACCAAGCAGCCCGGGAAATCGAACAGCGCGCGCCTGGTGAAAGGATTCGCGCCGCCGAGCGCCGCGGAAAATACCTCGTCCTCCAACTCGAGCATGGATGCCTGATGTTGCATTTCCGCCTCGACGGCCAGCTCATCTGGTTCGACTCGGACCAAGTCTCCGGCCACGTCGACGTCGCGTTTGAAATGCCGCATGGCACTCTCGGCTTCGTCGATCGGCGCCACTTCGGCCGCGTGCAGTGGGCCGCGGAGCCCGAGGATGTTCCCGGCCTGCGCGCCCTTGGAATCGAGCCGCTTTCGCGCGGCTTCACGGCGGCCGCTCTCGCGCGCGTGCTGCGCTCGAGCAAGCGCCCGTTGAAGTTGTTTCTCCTCGACCAGGACAAGATCGCGGGGCTCGGCAACATCTATTCGAGCGAAGCAATGTGGCGCGCGCGGCTCAACCCGCGGCGCCGCGCGAATCGCCTGAATCCCGCGCAGGCGCGCCGCCTGCATAAGGCCATTGTTGCGGTTCTTCGACGTGCGCTAGAATGTTGCCTTCACCCGGCGCCTGACTTCCGCGATCCGAACTGGTGGTTTCAGGGACTCGAGCGCATTCTTCGCGTGTATGGCCGGGAAGGGAAGGCGTGCCGCCGATGCGGCGCTCCCATCGCGCGAATCGCTCAGGGTGGACGTTCGACTTTCTGGTGCAAGCGGTGCCAGAAGTGAGGGGTCCGATTGAACTCAGCAACCAACAAAGCAGCCGAGCCGCAGCGCAAAGGTGAATTCGAGAAGTCGCTGGTGCGGCTGGAAGAAGTCGTCAAGCGGCTCGAGAGCGCGGACCTCTCGCTGGACGAAGCGATGAAGCTCTTCGAGGAGGGCGTCAAGCTCTCCCGCGAATGCCAGAAGCAGCTCGAGGAAGCGGAGGGCAGAGTCGAAATCCTCCTGAAGAAGGCCGACGGAAAGATCGTGGCCGAGCCCTTCGAACCGGAAAATGAATCGTAGCCTCGGCGGCCCTTCCCGAATCCGCGCCGTCCAACTCACATGGCCTCGCCTCTGCGCATGACGCTCCCCGATTTCTTCGAAGCAGACCGCGCACTCTTCGACGAAGCACTGGAAAGGATTCTGCCGCCGGAGAATGCGCGACCGTCGTCGATTCATCGCGCCATGCGCTACAGTGTGTTCGCGGGCGGCAAGCGGCTTCGCCCGATTCTCTGCCTCGAATCGGCCCGGATGTTCGGCGCCGATTCGTCCGGCGCGACCCAGATTGGCTGTGCGCTCGAGTTCATCCACACCTATTCGTTGATTCACGACGACCTGCCCGCGCTCGACAACGACGACTTGCGCCGCGGCAAGCCCACCAGCCACAAGATGTTCGGCGAGGCGATCGCAATTCTGACGGGCGACGCGCTCCTCACGCTGGCGTTTGAGACGCTGGCCAACGCGCCCGTCGAGCCCGCGCGCCGCGTGCGAATCATTGCTGAAATCGGCGCGGCAGCGGGCACCGTGGACGGCATGGTGGGCGGCCAGGTGGCCGATCTCGAGGCCGAACGCAAGCCCGTCGACGGCACGGGGCTCGAATACATCCACCGGTCGAAGACCGCAGCTCTGATTCGCAGCTCGATCGTCGCGGGCGCTATCGCCGGCGGCGCGCGCGACGAGGATGTCCAACGGCTGCGCCACTTCGGCGGGAATATCGGCTGGGCGTTTCAAGTTGTCGACGACATTCTCGACGTCGAGGAATCTTCCGCCGCGCTCGGCAAAACGGCGGGCAAGGACCAGGCGCAGCAGAAGGCGACATACCCGGCGCTCTACGGCCTCGAGAAATCGCGCGCCATCGCCGCTGACCTGGAAGCGAAAGCGCTCAAAGAACTCGATTGCTACGGCGATCGCGCAGCGCGGCTGCGTCAACTCGCGCAATACCTTGTCGCGCGCCGATCCTGACCACACCCACGGCGTCGAATCCACATGACATCTCGCCCGCCAGCTCGGTCACCTAACACAGAGCACGCGGCGGAAGGAACAAAGCCTCGGAAAGCGCGGCTGGACGTGTTGCTGGTTGAACGAGGCCTCGCGCCGTCGCGGGAGAAAGCCCAGGCGCTGCTGCTTGCGGGGCAGGTTCGCGTCGACGGCCAGCGCGTTGAAAAGCCCGGAACTCAGGTTGTGCCGAATGCGCGCATCGAAGTTGTGGGCGACGGTCTTCGCTATGTGGGCCGCGGCGGGCTCAAGCTCGAAGGCGCACTTGCTGATTTCGGCGTTACGCCTGCCGGCCGCGTCTGCCTCGACGTGGGCAGCTCGACGGGCGGTTTTACCGACTGCCTCTTGCAGCATGGCGCGAGCAAGGTATTCGCGGTGGACGTGACGGTCGATCAGCTCGATTGGAAGCTGCGGCAGGATTCGCGCGTGGTCGCGGTCGAGCGCAATGCGCGCTATCTGCGCCCGGAAGAGATCGCGGATCCTGTGCAGGTCATCACCATGGACGTTTCCTTCATCTCCGCCGGCAAGGTTCTGCCGGCGCTTGTGCCGGTCGCGGTGCGTGGAGCCGAATTTCTGATTCTCATCAAGCCGCAATTCGAGCTCGAGAAGCGCGAAGTGGGGAAGGGCGGCGTCGTCCGCGACTCGGCTCTGCACCAGAAGGCCATCGACCGCCTCACGCGGGCGGCCGTGGAGTGCGGGCTTGAAGTCATCGGCGTGCAGCCCAGTCGCTTGCCAGGCAGTGAAGGAAACCAGGAGTTTTTTCTCCACGCCCGCAAACCGTAGAGTAGAATCTGCGTCCGAAACCATGATTCGCACCGTAGGAATTGCGTGCAAGCCAATCAAGGAAGTGGTGTGCTCCGTCGTGCCGCCGCTCATCGCTTGGCTGCGCGAACACAAAATCGAAGTGCTCGTCGACAAGGAGACTCAGGCGTGCATCGATTCGGAGCGCCCGGGCCTTCCGCGCACGTCGCTGGGCGAGAAAGTGGATCTTCTCGTCGTTCTGGGGGGCGACGGAACACTGCTGTCGGCGGCGCGCGCGCTGCACGGTCACGCCGTGCCGATCCTGGCGGTGAACCTCGGCGCGCTCGGATTCCTCACCAGCGTGACGCTCGACGAACTCTATCCGGTTCTCGATCAGGTCCTCGCCGGCAAGCACCGCACGAGCGATCGGATGATGCTGGAGGCGAGGATTTCGCGCGAAGGAACTCCGGGCGAGCCGCAGACTGCCCTGAACGACGCCGTCGTCAACAAATCGGCGATAGCGCGCATGCTCGATTTCGACGTCTACGTTGACAAGGACCACGTCGGCAGGTATCGGGCGGACGGATTGATCGTTGCTACGCCCACCGGCTCGACCGCCTACTCGCTTGCGGCCGGAGGTCCGATCATTCATCCGAACCTGGATGTGCTCGTCATCACTCCGATCTGCCCGCACATGCTGACGAATCGCCCCCTCGTCGTTCCCGGCGCGGCACACGTGGAGGTCGATTTCACGGCGTCCGAAGACCCGGTGTATCTGACGCTCGACGGGCAGACGGGACTTCAACTGGCGCCGAAGGATCGCGTGACCATCACGAAATCATCGAGCAAAGTGAAGCTCGTGCGTCCGCAGGGCAAAACCTATTTCGAAATTCTGCGAAACAAATTGCGCTGGGGCGAGCGCTAAGCGTCGCGACAGGCGAGACTTCGCTGTGCGGCGTCACTTCACCTTCAGGACGACGAGCGTGCGGTCGTCGAAGGGATGCTGCCCGCCCGAGAAGCGGTCAACCGCCTCGAGGATGTGATCCGCGATTCCGTCGGCGGGAAGGTGCTGCTTATCGAAGATGAGTTTCGCGATCCGGTCGTGGCTGAAAAACTCGCCCTCGGGATTCTGGGTGTCGCCGATTCCGTCCGAGTGGAACACGACGATGTCGCCGGCATCCAAGATGAACGTTCGCTCGTCGTAGGTCGAGTCCTCGATCATCCCGAGCGGAAACCCCTCGATTCGAATTTTCTCGCAGCGCCCGGCGTGGCACAGGAACGGCTGTTCCTGGCCGGCGTTGGCGACACGCAGCCGGTGGCGGCTCCGGTGCCACGTGGCGAAGCAAAGAGTCATGAACCTGCCTTCGATGCGGCGATCGCCGAGAAACCCGTTAAGGGAGCGCAGCATGCTTGCGGGCCGCGGCTTTTGCGAGCCGAGGCTGCGCATCGTGCCGATTCCAACGGCTCCGTACAGCGCGGCGGCGCTGCCCTTGCCGCTGACGTCCCCCATGGCGATCGCAAGCTCCTGCGGTCCGTAGCGGATGAAATCGTAAAGGTCGCCGCTTAGCTCGCGCGACGAAACCACGCGCGCGGCAATGTCGAGGCCGAACTCAGCGCCGGGCAAGCGTGGCAGCAACGCGCCTTGAATTCGGCGCGCAGCGTTCAGGTCCCGCTCCATTCTTGATTCGTCTCGCGCCACCCGCTCGTACAGGCGCGCGTTCTCGATCGAAACCGCGAGGTTTGCCGCCAGGATCGAGAGCACCTGGACGTGGTCCGGTGTGAAGTAGTTCACCTGCGGACTCTCGAGATCCATTACGCCTACGACGCGATCGCTATACATCATCGGAACGGCCAGCTCCGACCGCGTTTCCGGGTTGAGCATGATGTAGCGCGGATCGAGCTGCACGTCCGGCACCACGACGGGCCGCCGCAGGGAAGCGGCGGCGCCGACAATGCCCTCGTGTTCCAGGACCGTAAATCGCTCCTGCGACCGCTGCCCGAATTTCACGGTGACGCGCTGGCGAAACGCATGTGCCGCCTCGTCGTAAAGCAGGATGCTGAAAATCTGGTAGTCGATCAGGCGCTTCGTCAGTTCGGCCGCGCGGCGCAGCACTTCTTCGACGTTCAACGTCGAGCTTGTTTCGCGCGCCACTTCGTTCAGCAGCAGCAGCTTGTCTGCCTGGTCCCGCGCGTTCGCGAAAAGGCGGGCGTTCTCGATCGCCGTGCCGATGCGGCTCGCCACCAGCGTCAGGATGTTTTGCTGATCGGGAGTGAAGTAATCGACTTGGCTGCTTTCGATGTCGAGAACGCCGATTACCCGCCCGCGGACTACCAGCGGAACGGCAAGTTCGGAGCGCACGCTGTCGAGCGCGTTCAAGTACCGCGGGTCCTTTCGAACGTCGCCGACGCGAACCGGGCTGCCTGTTGACGCCGCCGCGCCGATAATCCCGTCGCCGAACGGAATGCGCCAGTGCTCGACGACTTCCGGGCGGTGTCCGATGGCGAAGCGGAAATACAGCTCATCGGTGTTCTCTTCGCGGAGAAAGACCGCGAAAATTTCGTAATCGATCAGCCGCTTGATCTGCGCCGCCGCGGTCCCCAGCACTTCATCGAGATCCAGCGACGCGTTGATGTCCCGGCTGATTTCAGCCAGGGTCGCCAGCGTCTGCGCGGGAATTTCCTGCTTCGAATTGAGTTCCGTCGAATCCAAGTGCATCCTATGCGCGCCATACGCTTTCGCTACAGCGCATGGCCGGTCCCTGGCGCGGTTTCAGGTCTTCCGCCCGATTTGCAAATCCCGCGTGCTCCACGTTCATTCAAGCTGTTGCGATTAGGAATAGTATAACAGCGGCGAGCGCGTGCCCGCCCGAGGTGTCGAGAGCAGATACAGTGACCTGGCTAGGGCACGAACGAAGTAAGCAGCCGGTGCTCAAACCTGTGCTCGCCGGCGGGCTCGGATATCGCCGGCTCAGATGCCGGCGCTGCGGCGGCCGCAGCCGCCTTCTCAGGAGCCGCGGCCCTTGCTTGCTCGAGGATTTTCACGCTGGCGCTGGCCCCGATGCGCGTCGCGCCGGCTTCGACCATTTTTTGCAGATCTTCCAGGCTGCGCACGCCGCCGGCGGCTTTGACGCCGATTTCTCCGCCCACCACCGCGCGCATCAGCCGCACGTCTTCCGCGGTCGCGCCACCCGGTCCGAAGCCGGTGGACGTCTTGACGAAATCCGCCCCGGCATTTTTCGCCGCAAGCGACCCGCGCACTTTCTCGTCGGTTGACAGCAGCGCCGTCTCCAGAATCACTTTGCATATGGCGCCGCCGCAATGGCTTGCTTCGACGACGCCCCGGATGTCCGCCTCCACGGCGTCATCCATCCCCGATTTCAGCGCGCCGACGTTGATCACCATGTCGATTTCCTGCGCGCCAAGCTTGATCACTTCCTCGGTCTCGTACACCTTCACTTGTGGCAGTGTCGCGCCCAGCGGAAATCCCACCACGGTACAGACGCGCACGGCGCTTCCGCGCAGCAGTTCCGCCGCCAGCGCCACGTTCGAGGGATTCACGCAAACCGTCGCGAAGCCGTACTTCAACGCTTCGCCGCACAGCTTGCGAATGTCGTCGCGACTCGCTTCCGGCTTCAGCAGCGTGTGATCGATCAGTTGGGCGATATCCGCTTCGATCGGTCCCACGGCAGCGCCGGCGGAAATGCGCGACGCGCCTGCCTCCACCACCTTGCGCGTCTTGCGGGCGCACCGCTCCGCGCATCGTTGATCGCAGTCGGGGCAAATCAGCCCGTCGATCTCGAGGCCGCACAGGTCGCTGTCTTTCTGGGCTCCGAGGTAGCTGAGAATTTCCTCTGTGATCGCTTGGATGAGTTTTTCGAGTTCCTGCGGGTCCACCCGGCGCTCCCGGCTTTGCTGCTTGCGTCAGCTTCGATGGCGCTTCTCGATGGCGATGATCTTGTCCACTCGCCGCTGGTGCCGCCCTCCGGCGAACGGCGTCTCGAGCCACACCGCCAGAATTTCGCGCGCCACTTCCGGCGAAATCAAACGCGCGCCCAGCGAAAGAATGTTCGCGTCGTTGTGCTCGCGGCTGTTGCGTGCCGTGGCCCTATCGTAGCACAGCGCCGCGCGCGCTCCGGGAACCTTGTTGGCCGCGATCGAAGAGCCGATGCCCGCAGAGTCGATCACCACGCCGCGCCACGCTTCTCCGCGCGCCACTGCGTTCGCCACCGCCTCCGCGAAATCGGGATAGTCGACGGCTTCGCGGCTCGAGGTGCCAAGATCGAGGACGGTATAGCCCCACTCGCTCAGATGCTTCCGCAGCTCCTCCTTCAGATCGAAGCCGCCGTGATCGGCGCCCATCGCGATGGTTCCTCGCACCCCGCCGTCCGCGCCTACGTCCTTGCCTTTCGCATCTTCAAATCGAATCGCGATTCCTCGCGCGGACGCCTCATCGCGAGCCAGCGGCGTGATGATCGTGCCCGTCGGCACGGTGATTTCTCCATTTGCAGGGATTGCTTCCAGGTCGCGCAGGGTTAGAACGCCGCGTCCCATCTCTATTCACCGGAAAGGCTGAGGACGCAAACGTCTTTCAGGTTGCGGAAACGTTCGTTGAAATCAAGGCCGTAGCCGACGACGAATTCGTTGGGAATCGTGAACCCGACGTAATCGCCCTTCACGTCCTTCAGACGCCGCGACGGCTTGTCGAGCAACGCGGCGATGCGAAGCGTCCTCGGTTTGCGTTGCTGTAACACGCGCAGAAGATAGCTGATCGTGAGTCCGGTATCGAGAATGTCTTCCACCAGCACCACGTTCAAGCCTTCGATGCTGCTGTCCAGGTCCTTCAGCAGGCGCACCTGGCCCGAGGATTCCTTTCCTTTGCCGTAGCTGGATACGGCGATGAAGTCGATCGAAGTGTCGAGGTCGATTTCACGAACCAGGTCGGAGAGAAAAATGCACGCGCCCTTCAGCACGCCGATCATGTGGACGCGCTCGCCCTCGAAGTCGCTGGTGATCTGGCGCGCGACTTCCCGGACGCGCTTTTGAATCGTGGCGCGCCGGATCAGCACCTTCAGCTTTTCTCCGCGACTCGCTCCCGCACGCCCAGCAGACCGAACCGGCATTGATCAGCGCCTCGTCACCATCGAAGCGCGCTACTCTATCCCACGCCCGCGCTCGTTACAAGGTGACCGAGCCGCCCACGCCGGCCACCGACAAGCGTCAGGGCCAGTTCACCGAGTAGACCGCGAAGATTCGATACGGGCCCGGCTCGGAGTTGTTAAACGCCCCGAGTTCGAGTTGCGTTTTCGCCTCGTCAAAGGAGCAAAAAAGACAATGAGTGTTGGTGAGAATCTCGTTCGCGAGATAGTTGCATGAAAGAGGGGAGTGTTCGGGCACATTTCTGCAAGAAAACGTCGCTACATCGAAACCTTCAAGCTGCTTGCTGGAGGGAACGAGTATTTGAGTTGGGAATGACGCCTCCGGTTCATATGGATGCCAGCTCTCACCGTCAAATTCGCGATCATAAACTTCGTAATAGAACAACGAGGTCTCGGCTAGGTCGACAGACTCTTCGCGGGCAATCTCGCGTATTATTTCCGGCGAGTTAAATAACCAGAAACCGTTATGCTTCCAGTACTCGATGTAGTCCGCAAAGTCGTGAGAGATACAACCGCTGATGGAGTAGATATCGGTTACCAGGCCTACGGACAGCCACTCTGCCTTCTTGCACACGCGTTTCGCCATGTAGCCTGCGGGAACCATGTCGGCCTATTTTACATGGCGAGTGTGGGAAGCTCTATTTTTCGTGTTTCAGCTCGACCACCATCACTTCGATCGGCTTGTCGCCCGCGTTCACGTCGGCATGGACAGTGTTCGGCGGATTCGCCGGCAGCCAATAAGCTTTTCCTGTTTCCCAGACGTGTGTCTCGGTCGGGCCGTTCTGCTCGACAATCCTCATCGTTCCGCCGTTCAACGCGATGATCACGCGCGGATGGTCGTGCCGGTGCATCGTCAGCGGCGCATTCGGAACGATCACCGACTTCCACACCTTCACGTCCTCGTTTTCGAATTGAGCGAAGCGCTGTGTCTGTTCGCCTTGCTGCTGCGAGCGTACGGTGCCGAACAGCCCCAGCAATATCGCAACAACCAGCGTGGCGCGGTTTAGAACGTTTCTCATTGGTGCCCCCATGCGGGCGCATCCTAGCATGGGCACCGCCGCACAACGTTCTGGTGTTCCCGCGGTCCGATTGACACGACGGCCCCGCAGGCATATGGTTTGACGGAAAACGTTTACTCGCGCCGGTTTTGCGCCCAAGGAGGCGAGCGACATGAAGATCCCATCGCGAAGGCAGTTCCTCAAGGCAAGCGCCGCCGCCGCAGGCAGCGCGCTTCTCGCGCGTTCCGCATCAGCCCTCGCGGCCCAACCTTCTCGTTCCGTAGCTTCCTCGCCACTCCTTGCCGTCACGCCGCCCTTGCCTCAGCTCGACTATTCGCAGGTGCAGTTGCTCGACGGACCGTTCCGCGAGCAATTTGACCACAATCATCAGCTGTTCCTGAATCTCGACGAGGATGCACTTCTGAAACCCTTCCGCCAGCGCGAGGGTTTGACGGCGCCCGGTCCCGATATGGGCGGTTGGTACGACAACGCCACGGACTTCAACCCGGCCAACAACTTCCACGGCTTCGTTGCTGGGCACAGCTTCGGGCAGTATCTCTCGGGCCTGGCGCGCGCTTACGCCGTGACGGGATCGAAGCCCACACAGGAAAAGGTGAACCGTTTGGTCCGCGGATTTGGCGCCACCGTCGATCCCGCCGGGAAATTTTACGTGGACTATCGTCTTCCGGCCTACACGTACGACAAGACGAGCTGCGGCTTGATTGACGCGCACGAGTTTGCGAAGGATCCCGACGCGATGGACGTCCACTGGCGCGCCACTCAGGCTGTGCTGCCGCATTTGCCCGATCACGCCCTCAGCCGCTACGAACAGCGTTCGCGAGGATACAAAAGCATCGCCTTTACCTGGGACGAGACGTACACGTTGCCGGAGAATTTCTTTCTTGCCTACCAGCGCAGCGGAAATGCGCGCTATCGCGACCTCGGCGCGCGTTATCTCGAGCAGAATTATTTCGACCCGCTCTCGGAAAATGCCAACGTTCTGCCGTTCGAGCACGCTTACAGCCACGTGAACGCACTCAGCTCGGCGATGCAGGCCTATCTGGTCCTCGGCGACGAAAAATATCTGCGCGCCGCAAAGAATGGTCTTCGAATGGTGCAGGACCAGAGCTTCGCCACCGGCGGATGGGGCCCGGATGAAGCATTCGTCGAACCGGGCCGCGGCGGGCTTGCCGCCAGCCTCAAGAGCACCCACGCGAGCTTTGAAACGCCCTGCGGCGCCTACGGCCATTTCAAGATCACGCGCTACTTGTTGCGCGTCACGCGCGATTCCCGCTACGGCGACAGCATGGAGCGCGTCCTCTACAACACCATCGGCGGCGCTCGATTGATCCAGCCGGACGGCGTCAGCTTCTACTACTCGGACTACAACGCCAGTGATGCCAGGAAGGATTGGTACCGCGACAAGTGGCCGTGCTGCTCCGGCACCTTCCCGCAATTGTCGGCGGACTATCACATCAGCACCTACTTCAGGGGCGATGACGGGCTTTACGTCAATTTGTACCTCCCCTCGCGCGTCACGTGGATGCAGGGCGGCACGAAGTGCTCGCTGACGCAGAAGACGGACTACCCGAAGGCAAGTGTGATTCAGTTCGAGCTGGCGGCGGCCAAGCCGGAAGCGTTTGCGCTGAACTTCCGCATCCCGGCGTGGGCGGGATCGAAAACCACCGTGTCAGTGAACGGGAACCGCGTCGGCGGCGAAATCGCCCCCGGAAAATTCCTTGCCGTTCAGCGCGCTTGGAAGGATGGAGACCGCGTCGACATCGAAATGGAGATGCCCCTCCGCCTCGAGCCGATCGAGCCCGAAAACCCGAATATCGTTGCGCTCATGCGCGGTCCGCTCGCGCTGTTTGCGATAGGGGAAAATCCGCCGGCTCCCACGCGCGAACAATTGATGGCCGCGACCGTGTCGCCGCAGTCGTCGGACGATTGGGTCGTGCTGGCCGCAGCCGGGTCGGTCACGTTCCGCTCCTTCGCCTTGATCAAGGACGAACCCTACCGCCTCTATCACACGGTGGAAAGTTAGACGCAACTCCATCACGGTCCGAACTGTGCCAGAGGTGTCCCCGGCTACTTGCCAACGACCAGGATTGAAAATGAGTCGGGCAACATCGGTCCGCGATTGAAGCGCGCGTTCGCCGGAGGCGGATTGGGCGGCGGGCCGAACTGTGCCGCGATCAACAGGATGTGATTCGTTTTGGTGTCGAGCGTGAGCGTCTTCGCCATCGGCATCGTCTGCACGGTCTGCTCGACCGCAAAGTCCGTCGGGCTGTTTTCCTTGATTACGGTAAGCGTGCCGTCTCGCTGCGAGCTGAATGCTTCCATCGTTTGTGGATTGAACGTGGCGCCATCCGTGCCGTTGCCGATCGGCAGCGTCGTGATGATTTTGCCGTCGTCCGAATTGAGGACCACCATGTTTTGCGGGTCGTGGCAGGACGCGAAGAGAATGTGATTCTTCACGTCGAACGCCAGCCCCCCGGGGCCGCCGCACTTTCCGGCTACGTCATATTGCGCCGTCACCTTCATCGTTGTCGCATCGACGGCGGCGATTTTGTCTTTGTCTTCGAGATCAACGTACAGATGCCCTTTGCCGTCGGTAACCGCCTGCTCTGGCGCTCCGCCGAGATCAATCGTGCCCACCACCGACCCATCCTTCGCGTCGATCACGGTCGCGTTGGGCGCTCGATGGCTGAAAATGTAGACGCGCTCGTTAAACGGATCGAAGAGAATGCCGTCCGGGCCGCCGTCTACGTCGATCGTTTTGATCACCGCCAGCGTCTTCGTATCCCACATCACCACCGGCTTGCTGCTTGCGAAGCCGTGACCCGATTTCGGATCGACAGCCGCGCCGCGCGCGTTGGCATTCGGAATTTCTCCCACTGGCTCGAGCGTGTCCAAATTGAAAACGGTCACGCGGGCACCGTCGCCCGTGCGCGGAATGTAGAGCTTGCGTCCGGCATCGTCCGCATACACGTAGTCAAAGCCTCCAACGCCGCCCACCTTGGCCGTCTTCAAGACTTTATAAGGCCCATCGCTCGAAGCCTGCCGCGCCAATCCAACCGACGCCACCATCGCAATCGCGATCACCACAACCACCATGCAAAGTCTTCGCATGAAAACTCTCCTCAGCTCAGTCTTGAACCTCTTGTTCTGGTTTGGTCCCCGGACGCGACGCAGTATACACTCTGCTCACTGCCGACGAACATTGGTACGCGCTCTTTTTCACCGCCCTCGACCAAAGGAGGCCGCATGCAATTCAGCCTGCCAAGGTGCACGATCATTTTACTGGCCGTTTCGCTGGCGACTCCGCCGTCAATTCTGGGACGCGACAAGGCTGGGTCTGGCACTCAGGCGGCGCCAAGCTCTGTTTATCCGAATACGACCGACGGACTCCAACAGCTCTTACACGATGTCCGAGAGGCGGCCAAACGTGGCGAGAAGGAAAAGGTCGCTGAGTACTTAAAGGAAATGGAAGTCCCTAATTGCGATGCGTGGCTTCACGCAATGTATGCCTCGGATAAGGCCGACAGTTGGATGGGCCTTTGTGAAGAAAAGTCATTCGCGCCGCGCGAGCAGGCTATGCAAGATGCGTTCGGGCGTTTCGCCGGCACCGACGGAACTTTCGCAGTACGGAAAGTCAACGATCATCCGGAGTCGAGCGAGTCGGGTATGTTAGAGGCTCCAAGAAAGCCTCTCGACATCTATTTTGCCACCTGGAAGGCTGCACAGAATCCGGCAACCGCCAGGGGAGAGCCGGTTGGCTACTTCTTTTTCGTCGACAACGGTTTTCGATGGGAGAACACGATCTGGTTTCCGAAAGTCGTCGTCAGCCACGCGAGAATCGTTCCAGCGCAACTGATCCACAGAGTCGACCCCGTCTATCCCCCTGAAGCGAAGGCGCAGCACATCACCGGGACAGTTCGCGTCTATTATGTGATTGGCGGAGACGGGAAAGTGTACAACGCTCACGCACTCTCGCACCCGGGGCTTTCGGAAGACCCAAGTCTTCGAAAAGCTGCAGAGGATGCCGTACTGCAATGGCGCTATGAGCCAGCGACTATGGACGGCAAGCCCATTGAAACGAACGCCGTTACGATCGACGTCATTTTCGGTCCCAACAAAATTGAGATAAGGCCCTTCTAGCGCAAATATCCCCACGTGTGGAGGCGGTCGCTGTCTTCGTCCCAGCGGTCGCCGATGTCCGTGCGGTAGTACATGTTCGGGATGAGCACGTTCTTGATGCGCGAGTAAACCTGCGTCTTGGCCTGCTTCATCGTCGGCCCAAGGCCCATCACGATCAGGATCACGCCCGAAGTCCCCGCGACAAGCCACTGCCCGTTGACCTGCTTCACGTCTTCGATGTGCACCTCGTCGCTCGGCGGCTTCTTGAACACGATCACCGCGTTCTTCGAGAACGAGTCGAAAGTCTCGTCGTCGTCAAATGGAAACGGCGGCACCACGATCCGCACGCCGATTTGAAATCCGCTGCGGACTTTCAGCTTTGGGTCCGCTCCGTTTGCCAGGTCCCAGAAGAACTGCCCGATCGGAGTAATCATGCCCGCCTGCTGGATGCTGATCGTCGGGTAGCCGAAGCGCGACGTGAACTCCAGCGGATAGATTCCGTGATTGTTCACGATGCAGTTCAAGTCGATGTATCCGACGTATCCCTCCGACGCGAGCATCGACTCCATTTTCAGCAGCGTGTCGTTGAAAATCGTGTTCGGGCCGCTCCAGAACATCGACGTGCCCATTTCGCCCGTCGGCGGACCGATATCGCCTGGAAACAGCTTCTTGTGCTCGAAATTGATATTGATCGGGTAGACGAAAGTTGTTCCGTTGAAAAATGCGCCGACGGCCACTTCGACGCCCGTGACGCGCCGCTGCAACTGGAAGACCTTGATTTCGTCCGAAAGCGCCTTCTTGTACGCCTCGAGCATGCGGATCACGTCCTGCCCGTCGTCCTCCTGGCCTACGAAGAGCCGCCGCTTCACGTTCTGCGCTTCGCCACTGGGCTTGATTACGTAGGGCCCCGGATGCTGCACGACGTGTTCGATCGCGTCGTCGAACGATTCGAATTCTCCGTAGGGAATGATGTTCACTCCGGCCTTTTTCAGCTCTTCTTGTCCAAAGGAGCGGTCGTCTTCGAGCCGGTCCGTGTAAGGCGTTCCTCCGATCACTTTCTTTCCCTGGGCTCGCAGGCCTTTGGCCTTCTCGCCCTGGCCGAGCGTGTCGTCAAAGATGACGATGTCGGCCCAGTCCAGGTCCTTCTCCCAATCCTTCGATTTCGCGACGAATCCGTCGCCGATGTCCTTCTCTTTCTTGTCGCCGATGAAGTAGCGGACCTCATGCCCCTCCTTCGACACTTGCCACGCAATATCGCTGATGAGTCCCGTAAGCGACACGAACAAGAAATTCTTCTTTTCCATTGGCTACCTGTCCGCCCGAGCAGGTTCGCGAACGATGACGCGGGCGCGCCTTGCAAAGCCCTTCAGCATATCAACGGATTGTTACTCTCGCATGAATGCGCCCGAAGAAAGTCTGTTTGTGTGGTCGGCGGCTCTCTACGGAGTTGGTTTCGGTGCTGCCGAAATGGTGAGCAGCGGATGCACCTGCCAGTTCGTCGCCCGGGTGAATCCCTGCCTGTCGGCTGTCGGCGCGGAACCCACGCTGTAGTCGCTGAAGAAAAGCTGTCCGCTCACTTCGACGTAGGGCGGGTCGGAGAGCACGGTGCCTTGCCGCGAAGGATCGTGACCGCCCAGAACGTTCGTCTTGACGAAGTTCCGCGCGCTATCAACCATTTTCTGCAGCGCCGGATCGGCCACATCGTCTTCATCTGGAATCTCGCAAACGATATAGTGGTCGCGCGACGCTGCTGAGAAGGTCACCTTCAGATTGTAGTCGCCGTCGCCCATGTATGTCGCCACTTGCAGCCACGCTCGCAGGCTCACGACGTCGCCTTCCTTCACGCCGAACGGATTCGGAAAGGCCGGAATTCGCGCCTTGTCGTAGCGCGAATCCTTCGATTGCACGCCCGGAGGATCGGGAATGGACGCGACATCCGCGAACGAAAGGGCGCGTGGGTGGGCGGCGTCGGCTCCTGACGGCAGGCTCGTCTTGATCGCGACGCGCGTCTCGCCGGCCTCTCTCGAGCAGCCCTGAAGAATCGCCACGCACACAACCGCGATCAGGAACGGAAAGGGAATCGCGCGGGACCGCCCCATCGCCAGTTTCCGGAAATCGTCTCGAACTTGCAGGCGCAGCATAATCAATGACCTCCCGATGTCAACCACCGGATCGCTTTCGGCGGACCTCACTATTCGATTGCTTCACCGCGAAATGCAGCTAAAATCTCCTATCCGAGCGTTTTCGACAATGATGAGTTTCTTCAAGAATCGCCCGCGCGATGAGCACGAGAAATCCGCACAGAGTTCCGCCTTGGGCAGCCTCGAGTCGCGCGTAATGGAAATCCTCTGGGCGCGCGGCGAGTGCAGCGTTCGCGATGTCTGCGAGAGGGTTGAGAGTCCCCGCGCGTATACCACCGTGATGACCACGCTCGAGCGCCTCTTCAAGAAGGGTCTCCTCACGAGGCAAAAGTCCGGCCGCGCGTTCCTCTATGCGCCCGCCGTCTCGCGCGAAGAATGGGAGCGTCAACGCGCCGGCAGCCTCGTCGCCATGTTCCTGAAGGGCCCGCAGCCTTCGCGCGATTTGTTGCTGTCGACATTGCTAGATGCCGTTGGCGGGCACGATCAGTCTTTGCTCGACGAACTCGAAAAGCAAATCCGGCTCAGGCGCAAGGAGCTTTCGGCGAGAGGAGCGCCATGATCCTTTCCTACTCGATCCGGTTGTTCTCTCTTTGCTGCGCTTCGTTCTTCCTCGTTCACATGGTGGCGCGCTTGGCCGTATGGCTCGCCGAGCGTCCCGCCCTTCGATTTGCCGAGCGCGCTACCCCGCGCGCGGCGGCTCGTTTGCTGTTCCTGATGAGGACTCTGCCGCCCGGAATCGCGCTCGTTGCCGTGCTAGGCATCTGCGCGCCGAGCTACGTAAGGTTCGAGCAGAATATAGCGGCCGAGCAAGCGGGGCCTGTGTGCCTGGCGATAGCGCTGCTCGGAGCCCTTCTCTGGGCGGTTGCCCTCGGCCGCGGCGCGCGGGCTGCCGTATCCTCGCTGCGTTTCATTCGCCTCTGCTCCCGCAGCGGCCGAACGGTTCCCGTGCATGGCGAACCGCCGCAGATGCTTGTCATTCAAGGCGCTCGCCCGTTTCTCGCTCAATCGGGCATCTTCCGCCCGCAGTTTGTGATTTCGCAATGCCTGCTGAACGAATTTTCGCCCGAAGAGCTGGCCGCCGCGCTGAGCCATGAGCGCGCTCACTGGATCTCGCGCGACAACCTCAAGCGCCTGCTCTTTGCGTTTCTGCCGGATGTTCTTCCTCTTTGGCCGGGTTTTCATTCGCTTGAGCGGAACTGGGCGAAGTTCGCGGAGCGCGCTGCGGATGATTCTGTCTCCGCTATGGGCGAAGCGCCCGCGCTGTCGCTGGCCGCTGCGCTCGTTCGGCTCGCTCGGATGGGCGGCGCGGTCGATCTGGCTCCCCGGGCACCTCTGGCAACCTCGCCGCTCGGTGGCAGCGATGATCTGTCCGGGCGCGTGAGCCGCTTGCTCGCGGTGACTCCCGCAAAGCCCGAAGCACCGCTGGGCCGCATCCCGGTTCTCTGGGGTGCCGCGAGCGTCTTCGCCACGTGCACTCTGGCGGCGCTGGTCTGGCCCGCCGCACTCTCGCCCGTGCACGAACTCCTCGAACGCCTGCTGCACTGATTAGAACGTCACCTTCCCCAGGAATTGAATCTCGCGCGGAGGGAGCTGATTCGTGATGCCCATGAGTGGCGTTCCGAAGCCTGCGCCCGCAGTCTCTAGGTTGCCATACGTTCCGCTGTACCCCACGAAATTCGGATGATTGAACACGTTGAAGGCTTCAACCCTCAGGTCAAGCTTCACGCGTTCGCCGAGCGAAAACGGCCGCTCGATGAAGGGCGAGAAATCGTAGATTGCGTTCCCCCGTCCGGCATTGCGTTCGATCACGACGCCGTTGATCACGGGCCTGTCGGTCGTAGCTCCGGTGTCGCCGCTGTTCGTCGTCCCGGTGACGATGTTGTAGGGAAGCCCGGATGCGAACGTCGCCACTCCCCCGATTCGGATATCGAAGGGGGCCGTGTAGACCCCGCTCAGCACGAAGCGGTGCCGCTGGTCGAAAATCGCGCTGCCGATTTCCTGCCTCCCGGGGAAATTGGGATCGTTGGGATTTTGGCCGGGTATGTCCGGATCGACGTTGTCGATCGCGTGCGACCACGTATAGCTCGCCAGCATCGAGACGCCGTGGCCGAACCGGCGGCTCAGGTTTACGTCCAGCGCGTTATAGAACGCGAATCCATCGTTCACATCGCTCTGAATTGTGCTGTAGGCAGGAGTGATGCCGTTTGCCGCGTCGTAGATCCACAGCGGACGCGTGGCATTGGCTGCGCCCGCGCTTCGAGTCTGCCCCTGCGCTGTGCGAACGAACGGCGTCGGTGGATCGACGTCGAGTGGCCGGTTGATTTTGATCGTGTGCGAGCCGACGTAATCGGCGCTCAGCACCCAGCCCTGTGCGAGTTGTCGCTCGACTCCGAGCGTCCATTGCTCCGTGTACGGATTGAGCAGCACCTTCGGATAGCCGACCAGCGTCGACGCCTCAAAGAATTGATTGAGGTACGCGCTCTCGCCGGGGCGAATGTAGAGGCTTCGCAGCGGTACGGTCGCGCCCGGCGGAAACACCGGCAACGGCGCATCGGAAACGTCAGCAGGGAAGCCCACTTGTCCGGGCGTCGCCGTGTAGTTGAAGACGCCGGTTGGCCCTGTAAGGGCGTAGTTTGCTTCGTTGTTGTCCACAATCTGCGAGTAGTAGATTCCGAATCCTCCGCGGATCACGGTCCTGCCGTCGCCGCGCACGTTGTACGCAAAACCCACGCGCGGCACGAAGTCCTTGTCTGAATCCGTGAACGTCTGCCGCTCGTACCGCAAGCCCAGATTGATGGTCAAATCTTGGCGCAGGCGGTAGTCGTCCTGCACGAACAGGGCCCACAGCGTATCGTCGACTGTATAGTTCGCATTGCCGTAGCTCTGCGTGTAGCTCTGCACGTTGCTGATGTTGTCGAGATACGTGGAGCTCTCGCAGTCCGTAAGGCTTAGCGTGCACGTGTTGTATTTGAACTGACCCAGATAGATCGGACCGCCGAACTCCTTGCTGTTGCCGCCGTTGTGCGCGTGAATCACCTCCGCGCCGAGGCGGATGCTGTTTCGGCTTCGCACGGAGGAGACCGTGTCGTTGAACTCGTACTGGCGGTTCAAAAGCAGCGCTGATTGCGAGGTGCCCGTGGTGAAGGTGCCGCCGGTGGAAATCGGAACCACGAACTGCGTGCCGTTAACCACCGGATCGAACTCCGTGATCGGCGAGGCCAGTTGAAATTGCACGCGAGCGTTGTTCAGCAGGGTGGGACTGAACACGGCCGTCTCACCCAGCTCTTCCGTATACGTCCGCCGCCGGAAAACGCGGTCGACCGTCGGCAAATTGTTCCCGCCGACCGCTCCGTTCGGATTTGTGTCGTAGAAACCGTCGACGTTGCTGCGGAAGAAAAGGTTGTTGTTCTCGTTGATCTGGTGATCGACGCGCAGAAAGCCCAGCCCGCCGCGGTAGTGGCCGACGAAGCTCCCCGGTGCGACGGGCGAAATGATGGGCGACGCGCGGTTCTGCCAGCTGTATTCGAAGTCGCCGGAAATGTGCGTGCGTCCGCTGCTTCCGATGGGGCCTGAAAGGCCCAGTCCCGTCTGCGACAGAGTGTCGGTCGTGATGTCGTTTCCGCTGGCCGCGTTCTGCGGCGTGAAGCCTGAGAGCTTCGCGCCGGTGCCCGTCGGTCGGAACATGCCGAAAACGTCGCCGTGAAATCCGCTGCCGCCGCTCTTCGTTACGATATTCACCACGCTGCCAGCCGTGTAGCCGTATTCGGCTGAAAACGCGTTCGTCAGCACGGTCATCTCCTGCACGGAATCGAGCGGCAGATTCGAGAAAATCGTCTGCCGGCCCCACATGTCGACTCCGTTCGTGCCGTCGATCTCAAACCACTGCTGCCGCCGTCCGGTGCCGTTCGTCGTGAACAGGAGTTCGTTCATGAAGACGTCGCCCTGGTTGATGGCGGGACGGATTGCGGCGTCGAGCAGCGGCAGATACGTGATGCGGCGGTTCAACAGAGGCGTCTCTTGGATGTGCTGCTCGCTCAGGAAATCGCCCAACTGCGGCTCGTCGGTGCGGACTTCCCCGGCGACTCCGGTCACCCTCACCATCGTCTGGCCGCCCACGATGTTCAGTTGCAGATTGGCGTCAGCGGTCGTCCCGCCGATCAAAGAGATGCCGCTTAGTTTTGCGTCCGCGAAACCGTCCTTGTGCGCCGTCACGTCGTAGCTCCCCGCCACCGGAAGCCCGCCCAGTGAGAAGCTGCCGGAAGAGTCCGCGTGCGTCGTTCGCTTCAATCCAGTCAGCGTGTTGGTGGCGCTAACCTCCGCGCCGGGAACCGCCGCGTGGGATTGATCCGTCACCTGGCCGTGAATCGTCGCGGTATCCGGAGTTTGCGCTCGAACAGGTACCGCTGAAACAAGAACGAGAAATACAAAACGTGAGGCCCACTTTCGCACCATCGCCGCTCCCTTGTGAAGGCACTATTAAATTGCGCGCGTTACGCTACTGCACGGAGGGTGTTACTACCAGCGGTAGTAGTCGAACAGAGGACCCGCGCTCCGCTTAGCGGCGCGGCTTCAATCAGTAGAGGTGCCCAGGCCCCGTGGGCTTTGAGCCCTGAGGCCTGGGCAAAGGTGGTTACACGAGGTTACGCGTTGGACGCTCGGTGTTCTAGCGGTCGTGACGATCGTCTGGACCCCGCTCGCCGTTCCAGTCCCCGTGCCAATCTTCTCTCCCCCAATCGCCGCCGCCCCAGCCAACGAACGCCGATCCATCCACAGTGCTGCCTTCCTGGTACTCGAACATCCGAACTTCGCCTCTGGGCCCGCGTGCAAAGATGCGCAGAGTCTTCACGACCCCGTGCGCCGGATCGATGCCGAACGTGCTGTTGCCCATCCGGAATGTGACGTCCGCATGGGCCAGTTCGCGCAGCCGTTGCGTGACATCAACATTGCTTCCCCTGACCCCGTAGAAGGCTCGCAGAATCACATAGGATCCCTGATCGCCGCCACCGCCACCGGCACCACCGCCGCCGCCCCAATCGCCGCGGCCCCAGCCCGAGAATATCGAGCCATCCACAACGCTCCCCTCGCGGTACTCGAACATGCGCTCGCGCCCCTTGGGCGTACGCGTAAAGATGCGCAGAGTTTTCACCACGCCCGGCGCGGGATCGATGCCGAACGTGCTGTTGCCCATCCGAAAGGTGGCGTTCGCGCGCGCCAGTTCCCGCAGCCGCTGCGTGACGTCCACGCGCTGGTCGCCGTAGCCATAGTCGGCCCGAACGATTCGGTACTGCTGAGCCGCTGCCCAGGGAGCGATCACGAGCAGAAAAGCGAAAGCCGCCCAGCTCCGATTCAAAATCCTTCGAAGATGCATTTTGTCCCTCCTCAGAGCTCCAGCCTCGCGCTGGCAGAGTTCTTGGTCAAGATGATTCGGGTGGAGACCTTCCGTTTGACCGGATTATACAGCCGTCAAACGCCTTGGCGGAAAAGCCGCGTCGGCGCGTGCGGCAAGAGTCACTCTCGTGACGCAGCGCTCAGGGATTTGGCTGTGGCGGAATCACACGCGGCAGCCGCTGCTGAACCCCGGGAAGCGGCGGAAAGACCGCATGCGGCTCCGTCTGGTACCAGTAGGCGACCGAGTAGTAGTTGTCGCCGCGGTCGTTCGCGTGGCCGTGCTCGATGGTCGCGCGCAGCGATTTCGTGAACGGAATCGGCGAATCCAGATGAAAGCGGTACACGGACCACCGCGCCCCCTGCCGCTCCAGCCCGACCACGGGCGCGCCGAACAGCGCGTACGAAAACTGCTGTCCGCCGAAATCCCAGGCGCCCAGAAAATAATCCTCAGTCCCGGTTCCGTTGATCGACGGCAGTTTCTCGCCGTCGACAAAGAACATGTCGTCGCCTTCGCCCCACCAGCCGTCCGCATTTTCGAGCACGGACATTGTCACGCCCGCGAAATGCCCTCGCCCCGTCGCTTCCACCCACACGTAGTTGTCCTTGCCGTCGAGGTTCGTCTTCGCATTTGGAATCGCACTGTTGGGCGTCGCCTGCCGGTACTGCGCGTGGAAGTACAAGGTATCGGCGGGAAGCGGCGCCGTAAACGAGCGATAGTCGATGTTCCAATAAACGGCCCCCGCTGTCTCGCTGCCTTCATTCGTCAGCGTGATGCGCGCGTGCTTCTGGAACGGCATGGGGAAGAAGCAATTGAGCGCATTCTCGTTGCCCACCGCCAGCGGAATGGACTGGTACACGAAATAATCGCCCAGGCCGAGTCCGAAAAAGTCGCCCACCGGCGCCTCGACGCTTGGCGTTGCCTCGCCGTCCCAGTACATTCGTAGGACCATCTTCTTCAGGTGAAGGTCTTCGCGGCTCGCGATCGTGATCCAGATGTGCGAGACCTCGCCCGGGCCCGCCTCATCGAGAAGCGCCAGTGTCGCACCCGGCGCGAGCGGGCGGCTATCCGCGTTGCCGCCGCTGCGGTCGTAGCTCGACGATCGCTTCAGCGCGTAGTCGTGCGGCTTCGCCAAATCTGAAATCCAGCTGGCAGGTTCCTGCGCGAACGCACCGGACGCCGCCGCAAGAAGGATCAAAACGAATGCGAATCTGCGCATGGGTGTCTCCCGCGTTGAACTTCGCTCCAACTCGCGCGGAGTATAACAGACGCCCACGGAGCGCCCTCTGGCTTTCGCTCGCCCGCAAGTGCAAAATGTGAGCGGCTCAAACGGCGCGCCGTTGGCCGGGTTGCAGCGCCGCAATCTTCCGCCCTTCTTCGGGCAAAAGAGGGAACCATGCAAAGAACAGCTTCCGCAGTCTGGTCCGGTGCACTCAAGGACGGCAAAGGCGCCATCTCCACGCAGAGCGGCGTCCTTTCCGACACGCAGTATTCCTTCACCACGCGCTTCGAGAACGGCAAAGGCACGAATCCCGAAGAACTCATCGCCGCCGCGCACGCCGGCTGCTTCACGATGGCTCTCTCCGCGCAGCTCGGCACGATGAACTTCACGCCGCAGAGCCTTCGCACCACCGCCGCTCTCACGTTTGAGAAGCTCGACGCCGGCTGGACGATCTCGAAGATCCATCTCGATGTCGCTGGCCGCGTGCCGGGAATCTCCGCCGAAGCGTTTCAGTCTGCCGCCCAGAGCGCGAAGGCCAATTGTCCCGTCTCGCGCGTCCTGAAAGCCGAAATCACCATGACCGCCAGCCTCGAACAAGCCGCATGATTCTTTCGGTCATCGCCGGAATTCTGCTGATCGCGTCCGTCTTGTGGGAGGCGTTCGAAACCGTTGTGTTGCCGCGTCGCGTGTCGAGGCGGTTTCGCCTCACGCGCCTCTTTTACCGCTCGACCTGGTTTCCCTGGCGCTCGATCGCGCGGCAAATTCGCCGTCCACGCAGGCGCGAAGCGTTTCTCAGCTACTACGGCCCGCTCTCTCTCCTCTTTCTCTTCGTCTGCTGGGCCATCGCGCTCATCTTCGCGTTTGGATTCCTATACTACGCCGCATCGCGCCGCGAGCCGATTCCTCCCGCGCTTGCCACCTGCATCTATTTCAGCGGCACCTCGCTCTTCACGCTCGGCCTCGGCGATGTGGCCCCGCAGACTTGGACCGAGCGCTGGCTCGCGGTTTGCGAGAGCGGCCTTGGCTTCGGCTTTCTCGCTCTCGTCTTCAGCTACTTGCCCGTCATTTATCAGGCGTTTTCGCGCCGCGAAGTCAACATCGTCCTCCTCGACGCGCGCGCCGGCTCGCCTCCTACTGCCGCGGAGCTCCTCCGCCGTCACGCTGGCCACGAAGGCCTCGGCGCGCTTCAGAACCTGCTTCGCGACTGGGAGCGCGTTTCCGCGCAGACGCTCGAAAGCCACGTCTCCTATCCCGTCGTCGCCTACTTTCGCTCGCAGCACAACAACGAATCCTGGCTCGCCGCGCTCACTGCGATTCTGGACGCCAGCGCGCTGCTCCTCGCCACCGTCGAAAGCGAGTGCTCGCGCCAGGCTCGCCTCACCTTCGCCATGTGCCGCCACACCGTCGTCGACCTCGCGCAGCTCTTCAGCGCCGCGCCTCAGTCGTCGTCGCACGACCGCTTGCCGCCGCCCGACCGCCATCGTCTCCGCACGACCCTCGAGCAGGCCGGATTTCGCTTTCGCGACACCGAAGCCGCCAACGAGAAGCTCGCCAAGCTCCGCGACATGTACGAGCCTTACCTCGAAAGCCTCGGCCGTTTTCTGCTGATGGAAATTCCGCCGTGGATTCTCTCCAAGGATATCGCCGACAACTGGAAGACCAGCGCCTGGGGCCGCATCTCCGGTTTTTCCACTCCCGCATCCGAGGAAGTCGCCGTCGACGACCACGACTAGCGCCGTTCACCCCGAATCCCTCGCCTGCAGCCCATTCCGTGCCGCCTGTCCATTAGTACAGTTTTCTCATCGACCACCGTTTTCGCCGAACGGGTCGGGCCCTCCTCTCCCGCGCCTCATACTGAATGGAGCTGGAAAACATCGCGTCGGGAGGTTCTTATGCGGCCTGGGTGTTCGTCCATTCTCTTCGTGCTGATCGCTGCCGTGTGGTTGCTCCCGGGGCCTGCCTCGGCGCAAACCGCCCCGGCGGCTCAAAAAGTCACGCTCGCTGCCTCGGCCTCCGCCGCGGACGTTACGCCCGCCCAGCCCGCTCCATCCACCGACGAAATCCTGCAGAGGTATCGGACCGCCCTCGGCGGAGAAGCCGTCTCGTCGGCCTTCACCACGCAAACTATGAAGGGCATTTACCAGACCGAGGACCTTTCGTCCTTCGCGGGAATCGAAGTGATCAGCAAGGCCCCAAATCTCAGCTTCACGAGAATCACCTTCCCCAACGGCGTCTCCGTTCACGAAGTATGCGATGGAAAGTCCGCATGGCTTGAGGACACTGTCGGCGGCATCCACGACTTCACCGGCGCCGCCCTCCAGAGCCGCCTTCGCACGGCCGGCCTTGGCAATCGCGCCGATGTTCTCGCCAGGATGTCTCCCGGACGCGTCCTCGGGATCGCGCAGGTCGGCCCGCACTCGGCCTGGGTCGTCGAATTCACGCCTGAAAAGACCGTCTCTTCGAAGGTCTATTTCGATCGTACATCCGGCTTCGTCATTCGCGTCGACGACACGTTCCACCGCGCCGAGGGCGACTACACCGTCGAAACCTATCTCGACGATTACCGTCCCGTCGACGGCGCCTTTTTCCCGTTCCGAATTCGCCACGTGGAACGCGGCAACGTCTTCAGCATCCGCGTCACGCAGCTCAAGAACAACACGCCGGTCGATAACTCCGTCTTCGTGAAGCCCGGATCGCCCGCGATTCCGCAATAGGCAGGGAAGCGCCGTGTCGATGAAAAGCGCGCCAGCGCAAAGAGCGTTCCCGCGAACCGCGCCGTTCATCGCGCTCTGCTCGCTGACGGCCGCTTTCGGCTTTGCTTCTGCAGGCCGGAGCGCTGCTCGCCCGTCACCATCGCCGCAGCAAAACCAGTCGGACCCATCTCAATCCGGCCAGCCGGTGTCGCTTGGCGACCTCGCGCGCCTCGCTCGCGCGAAGAAAGCCGGCCAGCCGAAGGCCGTCCGCATTTTCGACGACGAGAACATGCCGCGCGCTCCGCTCAGCGCCGGCGATAAAGCGCCCGGCCTCTCCGGACAGGCCAAAGTGACCCTGATCGATTTCTGGGCCACTTGGTGCGGCCCCTGCCGTCACGCCTTGCCCGGCCTCAAGCAACTGGAAGCCGTCTACCGCAGCGATGATTTCGAGCTGATCAGCGTCAGCGAGGACGACGAAGAATCCGATTGGCGCGCCTTCACCGCCCGCAACGGCATGAGCTGGACGCAGCGCTTCGATTCCGGCCATCAGATGATGCGCCAGTATGGCGCCACCGGCCTCCCGACCTACGTCTTGATCGGGCGCGACGGAAACGTCCTCCAGCAGTACGTCGGCGACGATCCCGAAATCCCCGTCATCGAGCGCGTTGGCCCCGATCTGAAGAAAGCCCTCGAAGGGAAGTCCTAGTCCGCCGATGTTGACCTACCTCTTCGGACCCTTCCTTGCCCTTGCGCCGAAGCCTTGGCGCGACTCCGTCTTCAGAGGTTGGGTGCAATGGCGGCAGGCAACCGTCGTCAGCGGGCTCCTCGAGTCTCTTGGTGCGCTCATTGGCCTCGCATACTGGTACATGTACGCGATGACTGCCTGGGTGGGTCGCGACATTGACGCGGCTCTGAACGGAAGACTTCACTCCGAAGTGTCCGTCCAGGGCGTTGGTGGATTCGCGCTCTCCGTTTGGTTGATGCATCCCCTGACCTGGTTCCTGGGCTATTCCATGGTCGAGGGCGTCGTGCGCTTTTGCGCCGGGGCTTTCACAGGAGAGGCTGCGGGCAGTCTGCCGTTGGTGGTCCTCGACAAAATCCTCTTCAGTCCGTTCCGGCGTCGCGCTCCGGCGAATGTGACCTCGATCGGCAATCCGGTCAGCCACGTCGCTTCGTTCGCCGATGCTCTTGGGGAGCGGATGCTGCTTGCCAGGCCGGAGCTCCGCGACGAGCTGTCCTTCAAGAACGCCGGCCCGGATGAGATTCTCGAAATTGGGGCCTCGCGCCGGAAGAAGGATTGGGATCCGCCGCGCGTCGTCCGCTTCGAGAACACGTACTACCGCTTGGAGTCTTGTTCGCGCCGTCCCGGTCCCAGGCCGTTCATCTATACGCTTCGGCGCTTGTCGATGGGCGTTCCCGGCCGCTCCGTGATCGTCTACGACCCGCGCGACGCCGTCGTCCGCAACTGACGCCTCCGCAAACTACCTCCCCGCTGGCGCGGCCCGCCTCTTCGCCTTGATCAGCACGTCAATCGAATCCGGCCGGTCGTTCCAGAAATCGAGTCGCACCCGCCCGTCGGCGAGTTGCGCAATCCGCGCCGGAATCGAGCTGGCGGTCAGGTACCATCCGGCGGGAAGCACCACCGCGTTCCGCGGCCGCCCGAAGCTGCGATCGAAAACCAGTTCGTCGCCGTCCAACCGGTAGCTCACCGGCGCCGTATACGTTTCGGAGATGCGCAGCCGAATCGATTGCCCCTTCTTCACAGGAGGGAAGGGAATTACCACCGCTTGCGTCTCCGGCTTCACCGGCTCTTCGGACTCGATCTTCGCCGCCGCCATTTCCGCGCCCGTCATCACCCTCGTCGCAAGCTTCTCGCCCGTATCCAGAACGTACGCGGACGGTTCGGACACATTGCTGCCTTCGCGGACCACGTTCAGGTACTTGTCCGCGCCGGGCCGCGACTCCGTGTAGTCGTGATAGAGGCTGAACGCATGCGTCTCCGGCTGCTGCAGGAAATAAACGATGTCGCGGTCCTGGTGCGCGCGTTCCGACAGCCGTTGGCGTTCGCTTTCGCCTTCGAACGGCGCTTCCCAGCTCCGCGCCGTCGTCGCCGCGTGCGGCGCAGCCCCCGCTCCCGTTTGCGCACCGGGCTTCGCCCGCAGAATCAGCGGCGCTTCTACCGCGGTCGCATTCATGAAGCTGATCGCGATCCGGCCATCCGGCTCCGTCAGCACTTGCGACGGCGTGTTGCAACTCACCAGCTCGTATCCCGCGGGCAACACTACCTTGTTGCGTTTGATCCCCAGCGGCCGGTCGAAAACGATCGTGTCGCCTTCGCGAAAGTAGCTCTTCGGATCCTTGTACGTCTTGAGGATCAGGACGCGGCCCTGTCCTCCTTCAGGCACGGGCCGGGCGAGCGTCACGCGAATGTAGTTCGTCGCCAAATCGGCGTCGTCCATCAGCGGGTCCTTCCGCGCGTCTGCCCCGCTGACGACTTCGAAATGCACCGGCTCGCCCGTCATCGCGTCGATCACGGACTCGTCGCTCGCGATGCTGCCCTTGCGAATGGGATTGAAGAAATACTTCGCGCCCGCCGTCGTCGCGGTCACTTCGTACCAGATCTTGAAGCTGGCCGTGTCGGGTGCGAGCAGTTCGTACCGCGTGTATTCGTCCGTCTCCGTTTGCCGCGCCGCCGGGACGCTCGCCGCTGCCGCCGAATTTGCCGCGCCTCCCGCCGTCTGCTGCGCGCGCATCGCCACGCCGCCCGCAAGCAACATCGCCACGGCACTCGAGACCATCAGTCCTTTGCGCATGAATCCCCCCGGGAACGCCAATCTCCTGATTGGCCGTTTCTCTTCGGCCGCAACCTTACTCGCCCTGTTCTCTCTTCGGAAGCGAAATGATGCGCCTGGCCTCACGCGGTTCCTGCGGCCGAAGCCGGTTCGGAAGTCTCCCGTTCGTGCTGAATCATTCAGCGTCTCGTTGAATTATTCACGGTCCTCGCAGGCATCGCCGCGTAAGCCGGCGGCGAAGCTCCAGTTTTTAGCGGATTTCGACGGGCGAGGTCGAAGCGAATAGCTTGCCTTCTTGGTCTCGAACCACTTCTCGCAGGCTGTAGCGCCCCGGCGGCGCCTGCAGGAACGTTTTCGCCGTGATGCCCGTCTTCGATAACTCCGCAAACGACGCGTCCTTCAGCATCAAGTCCATCCGGCTCTCCTTGCCCACAACGAAGTTTCCTTTGTCGTCGAACAGCGCCGAAACGAACACCAATTGCTGCGTGTGCCGATGCGACTGCGTGCCAAACTTCAGATGCACCACATCCACGTGGACGCTCACCCAGAGCGCCTGCGAGCCGTCCTTCATGGGGCCCTCTTGCTCCGAAACGGTGGCCGGGACTCCCGAAACGGGTTCCGAAGCTACAACTTCCTTATCTATGTCCCCTTGTGGGTTGTCTGCTCGCGCAACTTGGGCCTGGTTTCGCGGGGCAAAATAGCCGGGCCGCGCCTGCACGAAGTCGTTGCTGACGCCCCGGACTTTTACGTGGAGATGGTGATACTTGCCATCGTGTGCGGGTTCTGTCCCCAGTAGATATGTGACTTCCGGAACCATACCGACTTCGCGGAAGGCGAGATCAAGATCGTTGTTGTTGTGAAACAGGAGGCCTCCGGTGCTCTCGGCAAAGTCCGCCATGGGCGCATCGACCTCCGCCAGCTTTGATCCTAATGACTTGGCATTGAAAATCAGCGACGGCGCTGTGGTGGTATTGGGGACTTCTCCCGGCGGAGGTCCCGGTGCTTCCGCGTACAAGCCCTTGGCGTCGATCGCGTTGACGACGGTCCCTGACCGCAACGCACGGGCGATCACGTCGTCCTTTTGCAGGTCCATTGTTCCCGCCAGGAAGCCGGAGGAGGTCAACACGAGCATACGAGTCCCCGGCTGTTTTGAGAGCGAATCGAGAACGCCTACTATGGTGTCAAGAGTGGTAAGCGAAGCCTGCTTAGCCATCTCCCACGTCTGGTCCGCTTGCCCCCGAATGATCGACATCGCCTGCATCGCGCCAGGGCTTGCACCGCTACCCAACGTAGGTGCCCCGGCACCCGACAGATCGCCGGGCTGATAGCTAACGCCCGGGAATTCACTGGTATCTACTCCGTTGCATTCCATCAGTTCGCCCAGCGCAGCCTGCAAGGCCTCGGGATCCAGATTATTCGAGATCAGATACGCCTGATAGGCAGTGATGCGCGGGCATGGCGCGATGCCGTTTTCAGGAACCCGCGGATGCGCCTGCAACTTGTCCATCACCGCCAGGATTTCTGCCGGATCGCTCGTGTAGCTCACGGTCGCGGTTGCTGATGACGTGAACAGCGCTACGCGGTCGCCGGGGATAAGCCCGTTCGCAAGAAAACGCCGGGCGGCGATCTTCGCTCGTCCAAGATCGCCCGTGTTAGTGTGAATGTCATCGAAGAACAACGCGATGGAACGCGGTGCGACCACCACCGAGGCAGCACGCGGCGCGGGCTGCGATTCCTCGCTCGGTTTCGCAGGTGTGTTGGCCCGCATCGCGACCGCGTCTTCCCGGGTGGCGATGGCAAATGTCTTGATCGTTTGCTGCTTACCGTCGTCGTAGACCTCGAAATCCTCCTGCTTCAGGCCGGAGATCGCCCGACCCCGAAGGTCTCGCGGAACCACGCCGACATCCACCACCTCCGTGTTTGCGCGAAGAGCGGCATTCGATTGGGGAGAGTACGCCCGGCTGCTCACGCGCACTTCGTCCGGACCAATGGCCTGCGGCTGTGCAATCGCCGCCACAGCCACAATCGCACAGAAAAGCCGGAAGGCAAATCGTACGGCTTTCTCTCGATTCCTCATCGCACGCTCTCCGTCCTCGGTCCGCGAACCACCCCAGGACGAACAGGCGAGCCAATTGTACTCCGCGAGGGATAAACGATCTAGCTAATGTACGACTAACTGAATCCGCCGGTCGCCCCGGGCGTCGGCAAGCTACCGACGCCCAGCGACGATTTTGGCCCGCCGTCACAACGCATGTTATCCCGGTTATAGGACTACTACTCCGATTTTGAAACTACCCTTCCGCCGCCGTTCGTGCTACCGTGACTCGTTTTCTCGCGCAGCGAAATTCGCGCAGGGAAAGGAGGAGGACGCGATGCAGAGGGAGCGCCGGATTTCAGGGTTCGCACTTCCAAACCCCCGGGACCAAACAAGCCTTCTCAGGTCTCTGTGGCAATCTCTTGCCTTTCAATCGGTACACTTTGCAAACGGAAATCCCCGCAACTCCTTGCAACTCAATGACATGAAAATTCTCAATCGGTACACTTTCGTGCCTTCCGCCGCGAACGCTGGTAGTATGCCCCAGAGGTCAGCCATGAACCGCCGCTTCCTCCGACCCGCTGCAACCCTCGCCTTCGTCTGCTTCCTCGCTGTGCTGCCGGCCGCGACGCAATCGTCGCCCAATCAATCCCCCGGCCAGCCGCAAGTCCAATCCGGCTTCGCCGAAATCAACGGCGACAAGCTCTATTACGAAGCGGCAGGCTCCGGCCACGCTCTCGTCCTGATTCACGGCGGACAGATGGATAGCCGCATGTGGGATGAGCAGTTTGCGCTCTTCTCGAAATCCTATCGCGTGATTCGCTATGACGTGCGCGGCTTTGGCAAGTCTCCGGCCTCCACCAACGTCTACGCCGACGAGGATGATCTGGCCTCGCTGCTGAAATACCTTCACGCCGGCAAAGCCTACGTTGTCGGCCTCTCGCTCGGCGGCCGCATCGCCATCGATTTTGCGCTCACTCACCCGGACATGGCCGACGCCATCATTCCCGTCGCGCCTGGCCTCAGCGGCTTTCGCTTCAGCGATGACGCCAACCAGATGGAGAGCTGGCGCGCCGCGCTTGCCGGTGATTGGCAGAAGGTCGCCGGCTTGTGGCTCAAGAGCGGCTACATGGCCCCGGCGATGGAGAACCCGAAGATCGTGTCGCGCCTTCGGCAGCTCGCGCTCGAAAATGCGCACGAGTATCTCGATAATCCCGTCCTCGAATCGATGCCGGATCCGCCTGCGATTGACCGCCTGCCCGAGATCAAGGTTCCCACGCTCATCATCGTCGGTAATCGCGACGTCGCGGACATCCACGAAATTTGCGGCCTGCTCTACGCGCGCATTCCGCATGCGCGCGAGATTTTGATCGAAAACTCCGGCCACATCGTCAACATGGAGCAGCCCGAGCTCTTCAACCGCTCCGTCCTCGATTTTCTCGCTGGCCTTCCGAAGCAATGAATCATGTTGAAAGGAGAGAACCATGACGAAACCGCTCGCGTTCCTGGCTCTTGCATTTCTGCTGCTCGGAGCCACTGCTGTTCCCGATAGGTCCCTGGCCGCGCCGAAGCCGGCGCATCATGCCCTTGCTCCGCAGGACTCCGAAACCGAAACCGTCCTCTCCACCTTCCGCCCTCGGACGGGCATGGAAGACGAACTTCTGAAAACGATGAATCAGAATTGGTCCACTCTTCACAAGCTTGGCCTCGTGCTCGAAGAGCCGCACCTCGTCCTGCGCGGCAAGGACGACGCCGGAAAGCCGATCTTCGTCGAAATTCTCACGTGGCGGGATCACGAGGCCGCCGACCACGTTCCCGCCGAAGTGCAGGCGATTTGGGACCGCCTGCAATCCCTCGTCGAGGCGCGGGAAGGCCATCGCGGAATCGAATTTCCTGAATTTGAAATCGTCTCGCCAACACCATGAGCATGCGTTCGACAAATCGGCGGCATCGATTGTCTGATGCATCCAATCAGCGGCCAAATTGGATGTCGCCTGCGTTGTCTGCGGCATCCACTGCGCGATTCGCTCCAAAATGCGTGTGCTATAATTCGCGCTGTCGAGTGATACGATTCGCCATTCTGCATCACGCGGAGCGGACACCATGAGTTTCCCCAAGACCCAGAAGATCTGGCACAACGGCAAGTTCATCGATTGGGACGACGCCAAGATTCACGTCCTCTCTCACGTCGTCAGCTATGGCTCCGCCGTCTTCGAGGGCATTCGCTGTTACGCCACGGCGCAAGGCCCCGCGATTTTCCGCAACCGCGATCACATGCAGCGCCTGATCAACTCCGCCCACATCTACCGCATGGAGACTGGCTTTTCCGTCGACGAGCTTGCCGAAGCGAATCTCGAGCTCATCCGTATCAACAAAGTTCCGTCGTGTTATCTGCGCCCGATTGTACTGCGCGGCTACGGCACGGGCGGCGTCGATCCCAAGGGCGCCCCGATCGAAACATATCTCGCCTGTTGGGAATGGGGATGCTATCTCGGCGAGGAGGGCCTGAAGAACGGCGTCGACGTCTGCGTCAGCTCCTGGAATCGCCCCGCGCCGAACACTCTGCCGCAGATGGCCAAGGCCTCCGCGAATTACATGAACTCGCAGCTCATCCGCATGGAAGCCACCACCAACGGCTATGTCGAAGGCATCGCGCTCGATTCGAACGGCTACGTCAGCGAAGGCTCCGGCGAAAATATTTTCATCGTCTCGGACGGCGCCGTCCTCACGCCGCCGCTCGCGAATTCCGCGCTCCCCGGCATCACGCGCAATTCCGTGATGACCATTTGCCGCGATCTCGGCATCCCCGTCGCCGAGCAGGTCATTCCCCGCGAGATGCTCTACATCGCGAACGAAGTTTTCTTCTGTGGCACCGCCGCCGAAATCACGCCGATTCGTTCGATCGATCGCATCAAGATCGGCAACGGTTCGCGCGGCCCCGTCACGAAGCGCGTGCAAGAAGAATTCTTCGCCATCACCAGCGGCGCGAAGCCCGACCGTCACGGCTGGCTCTCGCATGTCGGCGCGCCCGCCGGCGCCGCCGTCCGCTGAGGTAACTTTCAACTGTTATCTTTCCATCGCGTCCGGTAAAATCCGCGCGTTCATCTCGGATTCGCTCGGCGAGGTTGCGTGTACCGTCTCCCTCAAAAGCTCGCGGCGGAATTCATCGGCACGTTCGCGGTGGTCTTCATCGCCGCGGGCTCGATCTGCGCCGACCAGTACCTTCGCGCCGCCGACCAGACCGGCATCAGTCTCCTGGGCGCCGCTCTCGCCTACGGCCTCGCGACCGCCGTCATGGTCACCGCCGTCGGACACATCTCCGGCGGCCATCTGAATCCCGCCGTAACGATTGGCTTCTGGGTCACGAAGCGCCTGAGCACGCTGCAAAGCATCTTCTACGCCGCCGCGCAGCTTCTCGGCGCCGTCGCCGCCGGATACTTGCTTGCCGCCATCGTTCCGGAACAGGTTTGGCGGCCCGTCGCGCTCGGCACGCCCGACCTCGTCTCGGACGTCACGCGCTGGCACGGAATGTTGCTCGAAGCCGTGCTTTCGTTCTTGGTTGTGTTCGTCTTTTTCGCTACGGTGGTCGACGCCAAAGGCGCCTTCCACAAGGTTGCGGGCTTCGCGGTCGGCCTGACGGTCACGATCGGCGTCCTCTTTGGCGCCCCGTTCACGGGCGGCGCCATGAACCCGGCGCGCGTCTTCGGAACGGCCGTCGCCGCGCGCCACTTCCAGAACCACGGAGTCTTCTGGGTCGGCCCGCTTTTCGGCGGCGTCGTCGCCAGCGTCGTCTACGACCGCCTGTTCCTCCGCGACCAGCCGCCCGCCTGACCGCCCGCATCGGCCGCGGAAACCGTGCTCCGGCCCGAAGTACAGTTGCCGCTTTAGAAATCCCGCGCCTTGACGTCCTTGCCGCTCCTATCTGCGCGTGCTAGCGTCGATTGAATCCTCTAGCCGGGAGTCTGACCTTATGGCCGTCGCCATTGATGATCTTCTTCGTCGCGCCGTCGAAAGCCGCGCCTCGGACTTGCACCTGAAAGTTGGCAATCATCCGTATACCCGAGTCGACGGTATCCTCAATCCCATCAGCGACGTGCCGCGCATCACGCCGGAAGAAATGCTTTCGATGGCCTTCAGCATGATGACCAACCGGCAGAAGCAGAAGTTCAAGGAAACCGCCGAGCTGGATATGGCCTACGGCGTGGCCGGCCTCGGCCGCTTCCGCGTCAACGTCTTCCAGCAGCGCGGCAACGTCGGCATGGTCCTTCGCGTCATTCCGACCAAGATTCGCACCATCGAAGAGCTCGAGCTCCCGCGCATTCTCGCGCAGGTTTGCGAAGAGCAGCGCGGCCTGATTCTCACCACGGGCACCACCGGTTCGGGCAAATCCACGACGCTGGCCGCGATGATCGACCGCATCAATTCGCTCCGCGCCGAGCACATCATCACCATCGAAGACCCGATCGAGTATCTGCACCGCGACAAGAAGGGCTTCATCAACCAGCGCGAAGTGGAAGTCGATACGGCGTCGTTTTCAACGGCGCTGCGCGCCGCGCTCCGCCAGGACCCCGACGTGGTCCTCGTCGGCGAAATGCGCGACCTCGAAACGATTTCGACCGCGCTGCTGGCCGCCGAAACCGGCCACCTGGTTCTTTCGACCTTGCACACTCTCGACGCGACGGAAACGATTCAGCGTATTATCGCCGTCTTCCCGCCGCCCGAGCAGAAGCAAATCCGGTTGCAGCTTGCTTCGACGCTCAAGGCCGTCATCAGCCAGCGCCTCGTCCGCAAGAGCGATGGCGCCGGCCGCGTTCCCGCCGTCGAAGTGATGGTCGCCACCGGCTACATCCGCGATTGCATCATCAATCCCGACAAGACTCGCATGATTCGCGACGCCATCGCCGCCGGCACCAGCCAATACGGCATGCAGACCTTCGATCAATCGCTCTTCGATCTCTACTCGCGCAACCTGATCACGCTGGAAGAAGCCATCATGCGCGCGTCGAATCCGGACGATTTCCGCCTCCGCGTCCAGGGCATTCGCTCTTCCGCCGACGCCGCGCGCGAAGAGATGGAGCGCGCCATGACCGAATTCGAGCGCACCGGCTCCCGGTAATCGCCATCATCCCAATATGTTCTCTGCCTGGTCTATGTTTATTGCGGGACTATGTTGAGCGCGCACAGCGCAGACGCAGGCCTATGGTGGTTGGGATCCACGTGCATTTGGTTCCGCCTGGCCTGCATGAGCCGAGAGGAATCGTAGTCCATGAGTGGCTTGGGTGTCGCGCGAAGACAACGATCACGTCTCAGCTTCTGGACTTATGCTTCATCTCTTGCAGCCTCTGCCGGATTCAGCGCGCTCTTGCCTGCAGGAAGAACTCGATTGCCATCGCCTCTGCGCGAGGAACTTCGCTCACGTGGCCGCCTTCCACCATGACCGCTTGCGCGTCGACGTTGTGCTCTCGCGCGATCTCGGCAGTGCGCTTGCTGGTCAGGTCGAAGTACGGTTCCTGCGAGCCGTAATAGATTCGCACGGGGCATTTGAAGCTGGCGGCATAAGCCAGCGGCGAGCGCGTCTCCAGTTCTCTGGGGTCCGCTGAATCGAAGGGGACGTAGTCTTTTGCGCCAGGCGCGTACTTCACGAAGAGCGCCTGGTCAGGTGATCCTGAGAACGAGGCAGCCGCGCGAAAGTGTCTCCACACCATGGCAGCCAGCATGGCCATAGTGCCGCCGACGCTCGGCCCTGCGACATAGATTCGAGCTGTGTCCACGTAGCTCTGATGACGCAGGTATTCCGCGGCGGCAATCGCATCTTCAACCTCGTCATAGAACATCGTGTATGTGCCAGCCTGCCCGTTCTCGCCGCGTAGCATGGGTGCCATCACCACGAAGCTGGCGTCACGAAATGGCTGGGTGTCCTGCCAGTCGCCCATGCCAAAGGCGTGACCGCCGTGAAGGAAGAGGATCGCCGGATAGCGGCGTTTGTCGCTCGATGTGGGCCGGTGCATCCAGGCCTTGAGCCGTAGTACGCCCGAGAGATACTCGACCTCGAAAGCACCCGCAGGTGGCGTCAACGGGTGCCAGGACTGTGGAGCGGGCCCCTGTCGTAATAGCTTGGTGTGAAACGCGCGGCGAGCTTTCGCGTAATCCTGGTGCTGAATGGCGACCATCGGCGCAAAGGACGACTGCCCTGAAATTGCGGTTCTGTCCTGAGCTAAACCGGTAGCGGTTCCGAACAGCGTCAGCAGCAACGCGAATCGAGTTGATGGAATACCGCGGACCCTCATGTGCATCCTCCAAACGCAGGTCTCCCTCTGCGCGCGCTGTAAGGTGCGCCCGGTAGACCCTGAGCTAATTCCCTGAGCTTTCTTTGTGTTTGCCGATGAAATAAACGATCAGGTGCGAAATGCCGATGGCGATCGGTCCCACAGCCACATACTGCAATCCGGGCGGGAAAGGAACGTTGGCATCGGCGGGCTTATAGGCGAGTATTGCGCTCATGCAAACGTACAGCCCGACGCCAACCGAAATCCAAACCAGTCCGGCGAGGAGGAGGATCCGCTGCACGTTCCACTTCCCGCGCTGGATCTCCTGTTCCAGCGGAGGAAGCTCGGCTCCCTTCTCCAGAGCTGCCAGCCGTTCCCGGTGGACCATGAGCCGGCGATCGTGCTGCAGCCATTGCCGGAACCCCGCGAAGGCGATGAGCGCCACGATGACGATTGCAACTTCCATAGCTTCACTTCCTTTCGCACCTTTATACTCGCCAGCCTGAAGATTGGTTGCAAGCCCGGGAAGCAGGAGATTGCAACCTGCACTGCCGTCCAAGAGTATGAATGCTAGTGGCCGACGAAGACGTTAACCACCTGTTGCGCAAACGGCGCTTCGCGGGCGCCTTCGAGTTGGTATTGCAGCGCTATCAGAACAAAGTCTTCCGCCTGGCGTTTTCGATCTTGCGCGAACGAAGCCGGGCGGAAGACGCGACGCAGGACACTTTCGTGAAGTTTTGGCAGGCACTCCCGGACTATGACGGCCGAGCGGCCGTTTCAACTTGGCTGTACACCATCGCCCGTAACACGTGTCTCTCCGCAGCGCGGGCACAGACCTACCGCACGACCGAAACCCTGGTAGACGCCCTCGAACCGCGCGCTAAGGAAACCATTTCGAAGATTACTGAGGTACACGATTTTTTGCTGCGTCTTCCGGCAGTGGAGCGAGAGGTGGTAACTTTGTTCTATCTCCAGGAACGCAGCATACGGGACCTCTCGCAGATGCTGAACATGCCGGAAGGCACGGTGAAGAGTCACCTGCACCGGGCGCGGCGCACACTGGCGGAGTGGATGGAGAAATAGAAGATGAATTGTTCGGAAGCGCGAGAGAGGATTCTGGATAACTTGGACGGCTCGCTTGCGGCGGCCGACCAGGAACTGATGCAGCGGCACATTTCCGACTGCGATGCTTGCGCCCACTTTGCAGAGGCACAGCGTGCGCTCGACCGCAAGCTCACCAAATCGCTGATCGCCCCGGCGCTCGATCCGACTTTTGAGAAGCGCTTGCGAGCGAGACTCGCGCCACATCCACGCGAGCAGTGGGCCTCCTGGTTGCCGGACGTAGCCTACGCCTCGGGTACAGTTGTGGCCGTGATCCTGTGCGTCCTGCTGCTGCCGCTCTCGGCGACCGTGGTGGTTCCCGTCGCAGCCGGCATCGCCATCATTAGTTACGTTGTGCAAGCCATCTTCGCCGGGATCCTCGAGGAAGCCTCCCGCTAACAGTTAGGACTGGCGCTCGGGGGCATTGACTGACTACCCGGTTTCCGTGTAGTTGACATAGTCTGGCGGGCCTGCCTGAATGCCACGGCAGGATAACTATCACCCACGGAGCTTCGTCAGCGCTGATATTCACTGGGTCTGTCTTCACGGGCGGTACGCACACGCTTTCCTCCAATCGGACACGGGTCGCCCTACTCTAGCATCCTTGACCAGGCAACCAGCCGACAAGGGGAAGAAGATGCCCCTGACCCAGAGCCGCACGTTCAAGACTGCGGCTTTCCTCACCAACTACGAGCGTCATTTCGCCGACTTTTGTGGACTCGCGTTCAACAGGGCAGGCTGCACCCGGGCCGGATGCCCTCGGCGTTCGTCTCTTCAGTGTTTATCTGTGTTCATCTGTGGTTAAATCCTTCCCGTGCGCTTGCCTCGCAGATTTTCCACTGAGCAGGATTTGTACAACATCTCCCTCCGTGCGCTGATGCGCCGAGCCTATTCAATCCACGAAATGAAGAACTATCTCGGCCTGCGCGCCGAGGACAAGGAGATGGTCCCGCTGGTGATCGCACGCCTCCGGGAACTGAATTACCTTGACGACGCGCGCTATGCGCTCGACTTCGCCCGGCGGCACGCCCAATCGCGCCACCAGGGACGCTTCCGCATCGCGCGCGAGCTGCGCAGCCGCGGCGTTCCCGACCAACACATCGAAGCGGCCCTCGATGCCGTTTTTGCCGAGACGGACGAGGTTGCGCTAGTCCGCAAGCGCCTCCAGCCCGTGCGCCGCGCGAAGACGCCGCTCGATCAGCGCAAGCTGGCCTCCCTCTACCGCAGTCTTCTCCGCGCCGGATTTTCTGCCGATGTCGTGCGAACCGAATTGCGCCGGGCCACTCACGCCGATCTCTCCGGCTTAGCCGACGCTTCGGCGGACGACGTGTAATCCGTCGCCAGGGATCCGGCCCCGCTTCGTGACCTTGTGTGTGACAGCTTTGCAGGCCCTTGTTGACACTTTCGTCTGCCTGCCAGTAAGATTCGCGTCCAGAAAGCGGCAGTTCGCGTATCTTTTCGGAAACCTTTTCAAGGGAGACTCTCGATGAAGAGCATTCTGTGGTCGTTGGTGGTTCTCTGCGCTTTGCTGGTGGCGTCTCTGGCGCCGGAAGCGGGCGCCCAGGCGCAACCTCCGGCTGCTCCGGCGGCAGCCGCTGCACCTTCCGGTGCGCCTGCGCAACCACAAGGCCGCAAGAAGCGAGTCGCCATCTTCGACTTCGATTACGCCACTGTTCAGACTGCTTCTTCCGCGATGTTCGGCAGCAATGTGGACATAGGCAAAGGAATCTCCGATCTCCTCGTCAAGTATCTGGTGCAGGACGGCACCTATTCGGTGATCGAGCGCAAGGCATTGGACAAGATTCTGGGCGAGCAGAACTTCTCGAACAGCGATCGCGCCAATCCCACGTCCGCCGCCAAGATCGGCAAGCTGCTCGGCGTCGACGCCATCATCGTCGGCAGCATCACGCAGTTCGGAAACGAGACCAAGAACACGAATATCGGCGGCGCGGGCGGCGGGCTTGGCCGCTTCGGCGTCGGAGGCTTCGGCCAGAAGAAGAGCAAAGCGATCGTCAACATCGACGCGCGAATCGTCGACATCGACACGGCCGAGATTCTTGGAGTCGCGTCGGGCCACGGCGAATCGAAGCGCGAGAGCACCAGCATGACGGGCGGCGGCGGAGGCTGGACCGGATTTGGCGGCGGGCACGTCGACTTCGGCGCCAGCGATTTCCAGCAGACCATCATCGGTGAAGCGGTCAATCTTGCCGTCAAGGACATGAGCACGGGACTCATCGCCGACAATACAAAGCTGGTCACCCGCACGATCGTGGTCACCGGCCTCGTGGCTGCCGTGGACGGCGGTCAAATCGTTCTCAACGTCGGCGCGAAGGCCGGCGTGAAAGTCGGCGATCAGCTTACGGTCGAGCGCGTGACCAAGGAGATCAAAGATCCTGCGACCGGCCAGGTGATTCGCCGCCTCGCGAATCAGATAGGCGTCGTTCGCGTCACCGACGTCGACGATATATCCTCGGTCTGCGCCCCCGTGTCAGGCACGGACTTCAAGGTCGGCGACAGCGTAAAAACCGTAACCCAGTAGCTCGGGCCGAAGTCGCTCGTTGCGCCAATGTGTCACGTTTCGGGCGTCTCAATCCCGGCCGTCGCACGTAGTTGGTTGTTTTGCGACAGTTTCCTATGTCTACACTCGCCCGGTTCTGTTCGTTAGTGCTTCCGGTAACAGCGATCCTGCTCCTCGGCCCCAGCTCCGGTCCGCCTGTTTACCACCAAACTGAGTCTGGCCCAGATCGTTACTTCCCCGAGGCCACATTTAAAGAAGGGGGCGGCTTTTTCGCAGACTTTCTAAATAACACCGGCGAGCCATCCCTTCTAGCGATTGCCCGGAACGATCCGAAGGCCCTCTGCTACCGATTGGATTGGGCCGGTGTCACGAGTCTCCGTCTCCTCACCATTCGCCTGTCTGTTAGCCCCGACGGGAGCGCCCAAATCACCACCATAAAGGGAGGCTTCCGGTCGACCGAATTCCACAAAACTGAACTGACTGCATCCCCTGACGCCACGAAAAAATTCTTGAAAATGGTCGCAGATGCTGATTTCTGGTCTATGCCGCTGGTCGAGCCCCCACCTCCACCGGGCCCTGACGGTCGAAGACCGTACAAAATGGACGGAGAAATCTGGCTCTTCGAAGGCATCCGTGAGGGGAAGTATCACGTAGTCTATCGCCATTTGCCGGAGCCAAGCTCATTCACGGAGATGGTGCACCTCCTCGCAAAGGACCTCGCAAAGCTCGACGACTCGTGGGTGCCCAAAGCCTTCGGGCCTGAACCGCCGATCAAGATCGTGACCAGCCCCGGCACTCGTTGACGGCTGAAGCACGAAGCAGTTCGCGCGGAAGAACTGAGCGCCGGGGATTTTCCCTCTTCGCCTTCGCAACTTGCTAAAATCGATTGCACACGGGCGATGATTGCGCTTCGACTCTTCGGCGTCTTCTTCCTCATCGGCCTGAACGCTTTCTTCGCGGCCGTCGAATTCTCCCTGGTGGCCGTCCGCCTTTCGCGGGTCCGCCAGCTCGTCGAACGGGGCGATCCCCGCGCGAAGATCGTCGAATCGCTCCTCAGCGATTTGGGCCGCGTGGTTTCCGGCGTTCAGGTTGGAATGACGATCACCAGCCTGCTCCTCGGCTACCTGGGCGAAATCTCGCTGGCCGGGATTCTGACGCCGCTCGTCGAGGCCATCCCGCGGCCCTGGGCGGCCGTCGCGGCTCACAGCATCGCGCTCGTGCTTGCGTTCGGCGCGCTCACTTGCTTGCAGGTCGTTCTCGGCGAGCTGGTGCCGAAAGGCTTGAGCCTGGCGCGCGCCGAGCGCGTGGCTCTCCTCACCGCGCGCCCCTTCTATTGGTTCCTGCACACGTTTCGCTGGGCGATCGACCTCCTCGACGGCTTCGCCGACCGCGTCGTGCGCTCGCTCGGGGTCGTCTCCGCGCAGAGCCACACGCTCGTCCGCTCCACCGAGGAACTGCAGGTCATGGTGCAGCAGGCGCGCGATCGCGGCTTGATTCCCGCGAGCGACGCCAAGTTCATTCAGAACGTGATGGAGCTCGGCAAAGTCCAGTTGCGCGAAGTCATGACGGCGCGTCCGGACGTCCACGCGCTGCCCATCGAAGCGAGCCTCGAGGACGCCATGCGAACCTTCGCCACCACGCAGCGCTCCCGCCTGCCGGTTTACGAGGGCACCCTCGACCACATTCTCGGCTTCGTCCATATCAAGGACATGATTTGGATTCTCCTTGATCGCACTCGCAGCGCCGAGGAGCATTCTCAGCCCCCCGAATTCAACCTCCGCAGCCTTTTGCGCGAGGCCCTGATTGTCCCGGAGACGAAACCGGCCAGCGAGCTTCTCCTCGAATTTCGCTCGCGGCGCACCGAACTGGCGATGGTCGTCGACGAGTTCGGCAGCATTCTCGGGCTCGTCACGCTCGAAGACATTCTCGAGCAGATGGTCGGCGAGATTCACGACGAGTTCGACGTCGTCGAGCGCCCGCTGATCCTCCCCGATGGCGGCATGATTTTTGACGGTGCGGCCAACGTCCGCGATCTTGAGACGCAGTACAATATTCGGCTGCCGGAAGACAGTTCCTACGAGACCGTCGGCGGATTTGTTCTCAGCAAGCTCGGCTTCATTCCCCGAGGCGGCGAAAGCTTCGAGGAGGCCGGATACAGGTTTACGGTGATGGATATGGAGCGCCGGCGCATCTCGCGCGTGAAAATCAATCCTCTGCGCATCGCTCAGCCGTCGCCCGCTCCTTCCGCCGCGCCTGCGCCGCCCGAATCTCCGCAGCCTGTCGAAGTTGCCGCAGCCGCGAAGCCGCATCGCGCGAAAACTCCGAGGGCTCGCCGCGCAAAATGATTCGCTACCTCTCTCTGCGCCTTCTGCTCACGTTGCCCGCGCTCTGGCTGATCCTTACCATGGTCTTCTTGCTGGCCCACATCGTTCCGGGCGATCCCGTGCAACAGATGCTCGGCGAAGGCGCACGCCTGCAGGACCTCCAGCAGCTTCGCCACAATCTGGGCCTCGACCTTCCGATTCCGGTGCAGTACGGAAAATATCTCGCGGGCGTCGTGCGCGGCAATCTGGGGGAATCGTTCCGCTTTCAGCAGCCGGTGCTCGGCGTCGTGCTCTCCCATTATCCCGCGACGCTTGAGCTCGCCGCGTTCGCGCTTCTCGTTTGCGCTGCGATCGGCATTCCCGCCGGGATGTTCGCCGCCGAATATCGCGGCACCGCGGCCGACCACGCTGTCGGCGTCTTCACGCTTTTCGGGCTCTCCGTGCCGAACTTTGCGCTCGGCCCGGTGCTGATTCTCGTTTTCTCCGTCGTTCTCGGGTGGCTGCCGGTCTCCGGCCGCGGCGGGATCGCGCACCTGATTCTTCCCTCGATCACGCTCGGCGCCGCGCTGGCCGCGATTTTAACGCGCATGGTGCGCACGTCCGTGATCGAAGAGCTTTCGAGCGACTACGTCCGCACCGCGCGCGCAAAGGGCCTGCCCGAATCGGCGGTGCTGTTCCGCCACGCGTTTCGCAACGCGCTGATTCCGATTCTCACGATTCTCGGATTGCAGTTCGGCACTTTGCTGGCGGGGACGATCGTCACGGAGTCGATTTTTTCGTGGCCGGGAATCGGCCGGCTTTCCGTACAGGCGATCGAGGCGCGCGATTATCCGCTCCTGCAGGGCTGCATCCTGCTGATAGCGGTGTCCTACGTTCTCGTCAATCTGCTCACGGACGTCATCTACGCGTTCGTCGACCCGCGGGTGCGCCTGCAATGAAAGCCCTGCGCGATTTCATCCGCCATAGCGGCCCGGGACGATATGGCCTCGCGCTCACTCTGCTTCTCGTGATTCTCGCGCTCGGCGCGCCCTGGCTCTCGCGTTACGATCCCACGGCGCAGAATCTTCCCGCGCGCCTCTCGACTCCCAGCGCCGCGCACTGGATGGGCACCGACGACCTTGGCCGCGACATTTTCTCGCGCATCGTTTACGGCGCGCGCGTTTCAATGACGGTCAGCATCAGCGTCGTCTTGGGGGCGGGAATCGTCGGGCTGGCGCTCGGCGCGCTCGCGGGCTATTTCGGCGGCTGGTTCGACCGCTTCGTCAACACGATCCTGATCAACGCGTTTCTCTCGTTCCCCGGCATTCTGCTGGCGATTGCTTTTGCCGCATTCCTGGGCCCGGGAATCGGCAAAGTGATTCTCGCGCTGATTGTCACGGGATGGGCCGGCTACGCGCGGCTCGCGCGCGCCCAGATTCTGCAGGCGAAGGAGATGGAGTACGTTCTCGCGGCGCGCTCGCTTGGCGCTTCAGACGCGCGCATTCTCGTGCGCCATTTGCTGCCGAATATCCTGCAGCCCGTGCTCGTGCAAGCCACCATCGCCATGGCTGGCGCGATTCTCGCGGAATCGACGCTGAGCTTTCTCGGCGTTGGCGTGCTGGCGCCGATGCCCAGTTGGGGCGCGATGCTCAATGACGCGCGCGCTCACCTTTTCGACGCGCCGCACCTCGTGATTTTTCCCGCGCTCGCCGTGATGGCCGCCGTCCTTGCTTTCAATCTTCTCGGCGATGCGCTGCGCGATTGGATGGACCCGCGCATGCGCTCCTACCTCATCGTCACCTCCCTCGCACGGTGACCATGTCCAAGCGAATAGAGGAATCGACCATGAGGAAATTCTCTGCAACAGCCGAATTCGCGTAATTGAAACTTTGTCCGCTAGGTTTGACGTGCTACTTGAGAAGATGACTAGCCGGTTGCAGAACCGTTGATTACCTGTTTTGTCTTGCTTTTGTCGTCCTCTGAAATTTGAAATTTCAAATTTGAAATCGCCTTTACCCGTGCTTTCCCTGCGGCCTCTGCGTTTGTGCGGTGCGTCGTTGAAATGGCTTTCGTCTTATCCGTGCTTATCTGTGCCTGCCTGCCGCAGGCAGGTTCATCTATGGTTTCAAGAAATCACCCTACTTCAATCGTCACTTCCGCCCCTCGCGCCGCTCCGAGCGTCCTCGCCGCGCTCCCCTTGTTCACCGAAATCTCCAGGTATCCGCTCGACCCGATCACGCCGATCGCCTCTCCGGCCGCGCCCTGCGAAAACGTCGGCACCACCTTGCTCACCTGCGCGTTCCCGACTTTGATCGTGAATTTCCCGTCGGCTGCCGCCAGCGCCGGAACATCTTGCGAAGTGAAGTTCGTCACCAGGTTGCCGAACGTGTCGATTCGCAGCACCACTCCCTTGAACGTGTTGCCCACGCCCTTCGGCTTCGGGATGCTGAACCGTACGAAATCGGTCACTGCGTCGCCAAACGCCGACGTCTGCCACGATTTCGACAGCCACGCCGCCACCGGCGCAAAAATATCGCGGCCATGAAACGTGTTACTCACCGGATTGCGAAAATAATGTTCCGACGTGATGTGCCACCCGTACAGCGCCTCCGTCTGGTCGTAGACCGACGACAGCACTCCGTTGTCGGGCGCGACGAAATAATGCTGGTCGCTCGCCACCAGAATCGGCCGGCGCGTCGTGCCCACTCCCGGATCGACCACCACGACATGGATCGTCTTCGGCGGAAAATACTTGTAGGCTTGCCCGATGGTGAGCGCCCCGTCGAGCACATCGAACGGCAGCACGCCGTGCGTGATATCGACGATCTGCACCTCGGGATTGATGCTGAGGATCACGCCTTTCATGACTCCGACCAGATGGTCGTTCGTGCCGTAATCCGTTGTCAGTGTGATGACGGGCCGCGCCAATGTCCGCTCCTGTGGTTTTCCGGCGATGAGAGCCTCCCCGAGTTCCATTTCGACGCTATCGGACACGCGCAGCAGTGTCAAGACGCGCCGCGCCGATGATCGACTTTCAGTAACGATGACGATGCCGGATTGCTGCGAGGCCGGGCGGCCTCAATGCGCCGCCGGCTGGAGTCCATGGGCGCGGGTGCGCCAATGCGGTGCCCCATTTCCGCGAACCGCGAGACACGGACGTCGGTGGCTTCACTCGCCGCGCTCTCGATGCGTTCCCCCTGGTCCTAGTAGTACCACTCGATTTTTGAACCTGTTCAGGATTTCGTTTCCGTGCTACCGTGGCTCGTTTTTGTGCTCGACAAAATGACGGACAGGGCATGGAGGAGACGGTGAAAGGGCAGATCATGGAGCCGCGCTTTGCGGGGCGCGGATCGCGAGTGGCTGATAACGGCCGCCCCCTGTCTAATCTGCTTCTAATCTACCCGCCGAAGATTAGAAATCACCGCAACCCGCGCAAGATCAATACGTTGGAAATTTCTAATCTATCCGCCTCCCGGCTCAACGCGTTCCAGCCGGCCATCTCCTTTGCTTCCTTGGCTTCCGTTCTAATCTACGGTACGGGGATTAGAAATCGCTCTAACTCGTTGAAAGCACAGGACCGACCCCATGTCTAATATACGGTTGTCCACGATAACCTCGTGCCGAGCCGCCCGCTGTAGCGTGGCCATCTCCCCAATCCATCTGATTCGCTCGGTTCACACCCTCTTGTCTCTGTGTCTCTGCGCCTCTGTGGCCAATCCTAATCGCCAAATTCGAATATTAGAAACCACCCTAAGTTGTAGAAAACAAAGGATCGGCACCCGTTCTAATCGCCAAAAATCGGGAGATCGCTTGCGCCGTCTCTCCTCCCGTCTGTTCATTTGTGGTTCGAGGTTCCTGACCGGATCCCGCCCTCGCTTGACCCAGGCAACTCTACCCATTACTCTGACTGTGCAAGGCTTACGCCGTGTCGATTTATCTTGATCACAACGCGACTACTCCCGTCGACCCTCGCGTCCTCGACGCCATGCTGCCGCATTTTGCCGGCGCCTTCGGCAATGCCAGCTCGATTCACTCGGCGGGGCAGCAGGCCCGTGCGGCTGTCGACGCCGCTCGCGACTCCGTCGCCGGCCTGATCGGCGCCAAGCCCGCCGAAATCGTCTTCACCAGCGGCGGCACCGAAGCTGACAACCTCGCCCTCCTCGGCATCGTTGCCGCGAGCGCCACGCCCCGCAAGCACGTCATCACCACGGCGATCGAGCACCACGCCGTCTTGAACACCTGCCAGCAGCTTGAGAAGCAGGGAACGGACGTCACCTTCGTCGACGTGGGCTCGAATGGTATCGTCGATCCCGAAGATGTTCGCCGCGCGCTCCGTCCCGAAACGATTCTGATCAGCGTGATGCACGCCAACAACGAAATCGGCACGATTCAGCCCATCGCAGAAATCGGCCGCATCGCTGCGGAAGCGGACGTCTATTTTCACTGCGACGCCGTTCAGTCCGCCGGTAAGTTGCCGCTCGACGTGAATCGCCTCGGCGTCGATCTGCTCTCGCTCTCGGCGCACAAGATATGTGGCCCGAAGGGAGTGGGCGCGCTCTACGTCCGCTCCGGGACGCCGCTCGCGCCGCAGACGTTCGGCGGACATCACGAACGCGACCGCCGTCCCGGCACTGAGAACGTTCCCGGTATCGTCGGCCTCGGAAAGGCGGCCGAGCTGGCTCGCACGCGATTGAACGAAGATTCGCCGCGCGTCGCCGCGCTGCGCGACCGCCTCGAAGCCGCGCTGCTCGCTTCGATTTCGATGGTTCGAGTGAATGGCGATCGCAAGCGCCGCGTCGCGAACACCACGAATCTTGCGTTTTCCGGCGCGGGCGGCGAAGCGCTCGTCATTGCGCTCGATCTTGTCGGAGTCGCGTGTTCCACGGGCGCCGCTTGCTCGTCCGGCGCCGTCGAGCCGTCGCACGTGCTGACGGCTATCGGCCTCTCGCATGACGAAGCGCGCTCGAGTCTCCGCTTCAGCCTCGGCCGCACGACGACGGCGGAAGAGATCGACGAAGCCATCGCGACCATTCCGCGCGCTGTCGAGCGGCTTCGTTCGCTCTCGCCCCTTGCCACATCGGCGGTGACCGCGCGATGAATCCGATGCCAGCGCCTGCTCACACCGAATCGGCGCACGCCGCCAGTGGGATTGCCGTCGCCGTGGCCATGTCTGGCGGCGTGGATAGTTCCACCGTCGCCGCGATGCTCCACGACCGCGGCCAGTCGATCGTCGGGCTCACGATGCAGCTCTGGAATCAGCGGCGTTTGCCTCAGTTGCAGGGCGACGGCCCGGCGCAGCATCGCTGCTGCTCCCTCGATGATGTGTACGACGCGCGCCGCGTCGCCGAGCATTTCGGCTTTCCGTTTTACGTCGTCAACTTCGAGCGCGAATTCGAGCAGACCGTGATCCGGCCGTTCGTGGGCGATTATCTCGAAGGCCGCACGCCCATTCCCTGCACGCTCTGCAACAATCACGTGAAGTTCGATCAGCTTCTTCTCACCGCGCGCCAGATTGGCGCCGGGAAAATTGCCACGGGCCACTACGCGCGTGTTCGCCGGAATGGCGAAACCGGCCGCTATGAACTGCTCTGCGCGCGCGATGAAAGCAAGGATCAGTCGTACTTTCTCTTCGGCCTCACGCAGGAGCAGCTCGCGCGCACGGAATTTCCCCTCGGCGAGCTGACCAAGCAGGAAGTCCGCGAAATCGCCCGCCGCCTCGCCGTGCCCGTGGCCGAGAAGCCGGAGAGCCAGGAAATCTGTTTTGTCCCGGCGGGGAATTACGTCCGGTTCATCGAAGGCTATTTGCAGGAGCAGGGAAGCGCGCTGCCCGCGGATTCCGGCGAGATCGTTTCTGTTTCAGGCGAAATTCTCGGCCGCCACAACGGCCTGCATCACTACACGGTGGGACAGCGCCGCGGCCTTGGATTCGCCACGGGCCGGCCTGTTTACGTTGTCGAAATCGATCGCGCGCGGAATCGCTTGATCGTCGGCGAAGATGGCGATCTGCGCCGCGCCGCGTGCGAAGTCCGCGATGTGAATTGGATTCCGTTCGAGCGCCCCGGCGCGCCCGTTTCCGCCCGCGTGCGAATTCGCAATCGCCACGAGCCTGCGGAGGCGAAAGTCGAAGCCACCGGCGAAACCACCGCGCGGGTTACGTTCCGCCAACCGCAGCGTGCCATCACGCCCGGGCAAGCGGCTGTGTTTTACTCAGGGGAACGCGTTCTAGGCGGCGGCTGGATCCGTTGACGAAGGTGAAGGAGGTATCTCGGGCAGGAAGCTCACGGAATCTTGCTTGGGGCGGCCTTTGCTGCGCTAGCGCGGTCAGATGAAAAGCTCTTCGTCCTGACGCGCCGTTTCCGATCGCGACCGGCCGCGCTTGTAGCCCCGGAGGACGTCGAGTCCCACTTTGAGCCCCTTCAGCAGCGCGGATGCCTGCTGCACGGGAACCCAGAGGGTGCTGCGGAATTTCGAGCCGGTATCTTCGATCACTTCGAGAGCGCCGGTCAGGATTTGGTCGGCCCGAATCACCTGGATGCGGAGCCGCTCGACTGCTTCGGTGAACACGCGGTCGATTTTCTGCGCCTGCCCGCGCGCTACGCGCGTGATTTCGGCGGCGTCGCCCATGATGCTGGCGACTCGGTCCTCGGAATCCTCCAGAATGCGCGCCGTGCGCACCAGGATCGGATCGATCTTCACCTGCAGATCGCCCGCGATCCTGTTGAATTTCTCGATCGACGCTTTCATCTGGATCGCCATTATGGCCAGAATGAACGTCTGGATCACAATGGCGAGCGCGGCGATGACGATGAACGCTTCCAGCCAACCGGACATGGTTACGCCTCTTTGAGGCTAGGAGATTTTCGATTCGCGCTTGTACGTTTCTTTGCCGGCGTCCACCGCGGAAGAGATGGCATCCTTCTGGCGCGACATGATTTCCTTGCTGCGTTCGATCAGATCTTCCGCCCGTTCGCGCAGTTCGCGGGCCTTGCGCTGAGCGTAATCGCGCCCCTCGTCCGCTTTCGTGGAGAGGTACTCGCGCGTCTCTTCGCCGGACTTCGGCGCGAACAAGATACCGAGCAGCGCTCCAATTCCCAATCCGACGAGGAAGAAACTGACCTTCGAGCCTACGTTGTCGCTCATTCGGCACCTCCGAAGGCTACGGTAGCACAGCGCTCCCAAGGGGGCAAGCAAAGTGCGCCGAAGAACACTCCCAGGCTGGAAAGGCTACAAATAACGCGTTTCGAGAAGCGCGCGATGATGCGCAAGGTGTCCCGCAATGATGTAGGCGAGCGCCCTCACGCTGACCGGGTTGTCGCTCGCGATGCCGGTGCGCGCCCACGCTTCCGCAGGAAGGCCCCGAAAAAGCGCTATCGTTCCCAACCGGATCGCGCGGAACTCTTCGATATGGCTTGCCCACGAATTCTCGTCCGCATCGGCGGCGCGCGAGGCAGTGTCCTGGTCGAAGCTCGGCATAGCGGTTTCGAAGTCCCGCGCGAACCAGAGCGCTCGGAAAGTGAAGACGCGCTCCGTGTCGTTGATATGATTCAGGACTTGGCGGATGCTCCATTTGTCCGGGGCATAGCGGTGGAGCGATTTCTCTTCCGAAATTCCGCGGAAGAACGCCAGACTGTCATGCAGTTGTATTTCGAGTTCGCCCTCGATGTCGGGGTTCGTGACCCTGTCGATATACGTGAAGTAATAGGGCGCGGCCTCGCTGCGTTCCGGAATTCCTATCATTTAGCCATTGTACCGGGGGGGGCTTGCGCCATCAATCCCGCACCCGCCATGTTGCCAACTCATGCCTGTGCCGCAACCTTCTGATCGAGATGCTTCAGCACCTTGGGCCAGGCCTCATCGTGACGTCTTCGCGACGCCTCGTCCGGGAATCCGGCGTGCGTGAGTCGAAGTTTCGTTCCGCGGTCAAGCGGAGCCAGCTCGACAGTCACCATGGTTTCCTGCCCGCTCGTTGCCGCCGTGACCCACGTGAGCTCGACAAGCCGATCGCGCTCGAGCTTGAGGAAGCGGCCATAGTGGGGATGCCGCTGGCCTTCGAAGTGAGTCTCGAAAAAGAAAACCGCATTGACCTCCGCTCTCATCAACAGCGACCCTGGCGCCGCGAACCAGAGATCGAACTGCTCCGTCCACGCGCGAAATAACGCGCTGGCAGGCGCGGTCATCACGCGCTCGCAGCAAACTGAAAATGGCCTGGACGAAAGATCCGGTGCAGCGATTGCCGTCGTCATAACGTTTCCCTCTGCGAAGCCGCAGGCGCCGGGGGAATCAGACGCGCTGCGTGTCGCCCTGCGGCTTCGCCGCTTCCGCTTGGTGCAATCCTTCGAACACGCGCCGCGCCTGGCCGCGCGGCAATTCGGCCGCGAGCTCTTCGATCGTCAGTTGCCGCAGCCGCGTCACGCTTCCGAACCTCCGCAGAAGTTTTTGCGCGGTTCGTTCGCCCACGCCCGGAATCTCCGTCAGCGACGTTCGCAGCCGCCGGCTGGAGCGGCGTTGCCGGTGAAACGTGACCGCGAAGCGGTGCGTTTCGTCGCGAATCTGCTGGATCAAATGCAGCACGGGCGAATGGCGCTCGAGCACAACCGGCTGATCTTCGCGGCCGAGCACGTAGAGGATTTCTTCCTTCTTGGCGATGCTGGCGACCGGCTGGTTGATGATCTCGAGTTTGTCGAGCGCCTGCGCCGCCGCGTGAAGCTGCCCGATGCCGCCGTCGATCAAGATCAGGCTCGGCAGCGCCTTGTTCTCTTCCTGCAGGCGCCGGTAGCGCCGTTCGACGGCCTCGCGCATGCTTGCAAAGTCGTCGCGCAGCAGGCCGGCGGACTTTTCCGCCCCATCCGCCATTTCCGCGCCGCGGATGATGAACTTCCGGTAGTCGCCCTTCTTCATCCGGCCGTTTTCCCACACCACCATCGACGCCACCGTGTCCGAACCCTGAATGTGCGAAATGTCGAAACACTCGATGCGCTTCGGCGGCTCCGGCAAGGAAAGAGCCGATTCAAGGGCGTCGACGATCGCGGTGGAGCTCGGCCGCAGCACGCGGAAGCGTTGCGTGAACGAATGCTTCGCATTCTTCTCCACCAGCTCGAGAAAAGCATGCTTCTGGCCGCGCTGCGGATTCAGGATTTCCACGCGGTGTTTCGCCGCTTCCGTCAGCACATCCTCCAGCAGTTCGCGGTCCTCGAAATCCATCGGCGTGTGGATGTAGCGGGGGAAATACGCGGCGTCGAGATAGAGCTGCTTCAGCAGCGACGGCAAAAACTCGGCGGGATCGAATTCTGCGAGGTCCTCCCAGTAGAAATCGCGCCGGTCGACCACGCGTCCGCCTCGCAAGTGGAACAGGTTCACGGCAACCTGCGGAGGCTCCGCATACCACGCGAGCACGTCCGTATCGTCGCCTTCGGACGCGGCGATCTTCTGGCGCTCTTCCATTTCCGCGAGCGTGCGAAGCAAATCGCGGTACCCCGCGGCTTCTTCGTAGTGTTCCTGGTCGGAAGCGCGCTCCATGCGCTCTTCGAGGCTTCGCGAAAGGTCGCTGCGGCGGCCCTCGAGAAACAGGCGCACGTCGTGGGCTGCCTCGGCATACCGTTCGTCGGCAACCAGGTTCTCGACGCACGGCCCCCAGCAGCGGTGGATGTAATACTGCAAGCACGGCCGCGGATGAAACCGCGTCAGGTCCACCGTGCACGACGGCACCAGAAAGTGTTTGTGAATCAGGTGCACGAGCCGGTGGGCGAGGCTTGCGGGAAAGTAGGGCCCGAAATAGACTGAACCGTCTTTCGTCAATCGCCGCGTGACGTACACGCGCGGGTATTTCTCGAACGCGGTGAACCGGATGTACGGATAGGTCTTGTCGTCGCGCAGCAGCACGTTGAATTTCGGCTGGTGCTGCTTGATCAGATTGTTTTCGAGCGCCAGCGCTTCCTTCTCGTTGTCGACCACGATGTAGTCAAGGTCGGCAATTTCGCGCACCAGCGATCCGGTCTTGGCGTCGATCCATCTCGATTCGAGGAAGTACGACTTCACGCGCGAGCGCAGCGACCGCGCCTTTCCGACGTACAGAATCTTCTCGGCGGCGTCTTTGAAGAGGTACACGCCCGGCTGCGTGGGCAGGTTGGCGACTTTTTCGCGGAGCTCCATGAAGGCGCGTTACAATTACGGCAGCGGCTGCTCTTGGAGGACTCTTCCAAGCCCAGTGCAACTTCCATGATATCAAACGCCATCGAAACGCAGCGAAGGCCCCTTATGCGCGGCGTGCGGCCCGGACAAATCGTGACGGCGATTATGCTTGCGATGCTGGCGCTTGGCCCGTTGCACGCGCAGCAGCAGGATCAGAAGCCGCCGCAGACCGGCGCCCCTCCCGCGTCCGCCCCGCCGCAGAAACAAGGACAGCCGCAAGCTCCCCCTCCGCAGAACGACGACCGATACGACGCCTTCCACGCCGAGCAGGACATCGAAGTCGGCACGTTCTATATGCACAAGGGCGATATCGACGCGGCGATCCCGCGCTTCGAGGATGCCGCCAAGCTTCGGCCGAAATACGGCAAACCGCGGCTCCTGCTCGCGGAGGCTTACGAGAAAAAGCGCGATACCGCGATGGCCCTGAAGTATTACAAGGAATATCTCAGCGTCTATCCGAACTCGCCCGACGCGAAGAAAATTCAAAAGAAAATCGAAAAGCTCGAAGCCCAATAGAAGTGCGGCTTTCAGCAGGCGGGAAAGCGCTCGAGGAATTTCATCGCGCGCTTGTAGTCCGCAAACTTCTTTTCCTCTTTGCGAAATTTCGGCGAATGCGACTCGCGCCGGCATCGCTCGAATTTCATCGGATGCTTCAGGTGCAGCATCTCGTGGTAGAGCACGTATGCCACGACGCATTCGGGAACGCTCTGCCGGTCGAGCTGCCGGTTGATCACGATTTGATCGAGCGCGGGATCGAAGCAGCCCAGTTGCGTGCGCCACGCGCGCTTGCTCCAGCCGAGCCGCGGCACGCGCAGCGCCTCACGAAAATACCGCCGGTTCAGCCGCTCGAACATCGGCGCCAGATCGTGGTAGACGCCGGCGGGCCGGTGTTCCGCGCGGCGCGCTCGCTGCTGGCGCAGTGCGAGCAGCCGGCGTCGCGTGGATCGCGCGTAGGAGAACTCCCGGTACATCTCCAGCAAGTCCTTCGGCGGCTTGCGGCGATAGAGCCGTGCGAGCAAAATCGCCGCCGCTGCTTCAACGACCGCACGCGGCGCGGCGCGCAGCACGTCCGAGAGACGCACGTAGGCCGTGTCCTCGCGCAGCCGGATCGTGTGCGTGAGATCGGAATACGGGTGGTACTCGACGACGAAGTTCGGCGGCCTTCCTTCGCACCCGAGCCGCGTATAGATGCGCTGAAAAATCCGCTGGCCGCCCGGGACGGCGCTCTTCACCTCGTTCGTCCGCATCAATTGGGCTTTCTCCGGACCGGAGCCGGAAGCATTTCCTTCTGCGCGTGCTGCGCCTCCGAAATGGCGTCCTTCGTTCCGTCGATCGCGTCTTCGAGCGTGTCTTTGTAGTCGTCGTAAGCGGGCCCGCCGCCCTCGTGGAGTTTTTGCAGGATTTCGAGAAACTCCTTGCCCTTCGATTCCAGGAGTTTCAGCGACGCGTGAATATCGGCCTGTTTCTCCTTCGCGTCGGCGATCTGGTCGGCGGCATCGTCCATGCAAGCGGAGTAGGCGTTCATCAATCCGTTCAGGAGATCGCTCCGGTGGGCGTCCGGCGTCGCGCGCGACAGCTCGTACTGAAACTTCTTCATGCGGTCATCCGCGAACGACACATAAAGGGTGATGCGGTCGGACGGATTGTTCGCCTCCCGAATCTTGTCCGCTTCGGATTCGGTCAAGTAATCCTTTTTGTCCTGCGGCGGATGCGCCGCGCGCGCCACCGGCGCCCACAGCGTCATCAGAACCGCGAAGCTCACCAGAATCGTTCCATGACCGCGCATTCCCAATCTCCTAATTCTTCGGCTTTGCCGCACCGGGAGAATTCCCCGGCTGCGACGGGAACAGCTCCTTGATGAGATGCCGGTTGAGCTGGTCCAGGTCATCTCGAATCTCGAGAAACGGCTTCTGCTCGTCCGCCGAAAGGCTGACCAGCACGTTGTTCAGCCGCCGCAGCGATTCGCGAACTGAAATCTCCAGCTCCTTGAATCCGGCCGAATGTTTTTCGGCGTTGACTCCCAGCGCATCCAAGGACTTGCCGCAGCCCGTGGCGTCGTTTTCGTATTCGCGCAGGTTATCGAGAGCCGCGGAGAGCTCGCTGCCCGAGACTTGCTTCTCGATCTGGTCGAACTCGACTTTCTCGAGGGGAACCATCAGTTTTGCCCGGCGCACCGGGTCGGTCTCTCTCTCGAAGCGCGACCGCACCTGTTGCAGCCGGTCCTGCTGCGAGAATGGAAAAAGCGAAACGGCCAGGATGGCGGCAAACACGCCCCGGATGCGGAAGGTCGCGGGCAAGGCGCTACCTCTTCTTCTCTTTCAGTTCGCGTTCGAGTGTCCGCACGCGAGCCGTCGCCCCAAAATACATATCGCTGTTTTCGTCTTTGTTCAACTGGAGAAACTTCCGGTACGCATCGAGCGCTTGCTCGGCTTCGCCTAATTTGTCGTAGCACGTGGCGCGAATGAACCAGCTCTCGGGCGGCAGTTGCTTCCGTTGCGACAGCAGGTCGATGCCCTGGAGCGCGGCTTGATAATTCTTGCTCAGGTATTGCGCTGTCACGATGTCGGTCACGACGTCGTTTGAGCTCGGATCCAGCTTGTACGCGACGGCGAGAGTTCGTATCGCGTCGGGATAATCCTTCTTCTCGATGTATACGTGCCCGAGCGCGGCGGGGAGCTGGGGATCGCGCGGAGCCAGTGCAGTGGCCTTCTGCAAGACCGGAATCGCGTCGTCGTACCGCTTCAGCGCGAGGTACGCCTGGGCGCGGAGCTTCAGCGCGCGCATGTCCTCGGGCCGTGCTGTTGCCGCGCGGTCGAGTTCCGCGACTGCGTCGCCATATTTGCCCGCGTCCGCCAGAATCGACGCGCGCTCGATGCGCGCATCGGCGTCGTTCGGCCGCACCTTCAGGTAGGCGTCGAGTTCCGCCGCCGCATCTTCGGGCTTCTTCTCCGCAATCAGGCTTTGAACCAGGCCGAGCAGAGCCGGCGCCGAATCAGGCCGCAGCGCGATCGCGGCCCGGAATTCCGCCTCCGCGTCGCTTGCACGGTGCGTTTCCAGCAGAGCGTGACCCAGCGCGTCGTGCGTGTCGAAGTCCTTGCCGTCGATCTTCTCCGCCGCTTGATACTGCTCAATCGCCTCCGGCAACTTCCCGGAGCGCTCCAGCGCCAATCCCAGCAGGAATTTCCCGTGCGCATCATTCGGCGCAAGATCGGCCGCCTTGCGCAGCGGTTCGACGGCTCTTGCCGCATCTCCCAGCGCAATCAGCGTCATCCCGAGATTCAAGTATGCCGCCTGCATTGTCGGATCGAGTTCCACAGCCTTCGCATACTCCGTCTTCGCGTCGGCGGGACGCTGCATGGCGGTGTAGGCGTAGCCCAACTGGAAGTGGGCGAAAGCGCTGTCTGGTTTCTTCGCGAGGAAGCTCTGGTATTTCTGGGCCGCGGTCGCGTAATCCTTTTGATTGAGCGCCGTCTGCGCGTCGTTCAGCAGCTTGTCGAGCGCTTCGGCTTCGGGATCGTGGATGCGCGTGCGGCGTTCGCCGACGGTCTGGGCGCAAAGACTTTCCGCTGCGGCGAGGCTCAGAAGCAGCGCGCCGCAAACAAGCCGTCGCGCAAGCGTTGTGCGGTTCATTCGGTGGACGTGTTGCTCTCCCGGTCGGCTTGCCGGGCCGCCGGGGCTTGATTTCCGTGGTTGCCGCCGTTACGCGAATTCAGAATGCGCCCGAGGAATTTCCCCGTGTGCGATTGCGCGTTGCGCGCCACCTGTTCCGGAGTTCCTGCGGCCAACACGCGCCCGCCCTGGTCGCCGCCTTCCGGGCCCAGATCGATCACCCAGTCCGCGGACTTGATCACGTCCAGGTTGTGCTCGATGATCAGCACCGATGCGCCTCCCTCGAGCAATTTCCGGAACGCGGTGAGCAGTTTCTGAATGTCATCGAAATGCAGCCCCGTCGTCGGCTCGTCGAAAATGTAGAGAATCCCGGAGTTCTCCTGCCGCGTAAGATGCGCCGCAAGTTTCAATCGTTGTGCTTCGCCTCCGGAAAGAGTGGTGCCCGATTGGCCCAGCCGCAGATAGCCGAGCCCGACTTCTTCGAGCACGCGCAGGCGCGAGGTCACCTTCGGAAACGCCGCAAAAAACACGAGCGCAGCGCGCACGGTCATCTGCAGCACGTCATGGATGTTCTTGTCCTTGTAGCGCACGTCGAGGATGCTGCTCTTGTAGCGCGTGCCTCGGCACTCTTCGCACACAAGCTCGACGTCCGCGAGGAACCGCATCTCCACCGTCACTGTGCCGTCGCCCTGGCATGCCTCGCAGCGCCCTCCCGGAATGTTGAACGAGAATTGTCCCGCCGAGAAACCGCGCTTCCTCGCCTGCGGCGTTGCTGCGAAGACCTCGCGAATCGGGTCGAAGGCCTTGAGGTAAGTCGCCGGATTCGAGCGCGGCGTGCGCCCGATCGGCGATTGGTCCACCATTTCGATGGCCGTCAGAGCGGAGTCGCCTTCGATCCGGTCGCAGCATTCGTGCCAGTTTCCGCCGGTGCGCTTGGCTTGCAGCGCCTTGTACAGCACGTCGTAGACGAGCGTGGATTTTCCCGAGCCGGAAACGCCGGTAATCGCGACAAGCATCCCAAGCGGGATCGTGACGTCCACGCCCTGCAGATTGTGGCTGCGTGCGCCGAGAATCTTCACGAACTTTCCCTGCGGCTTGCGGCGCCGCTGTGGAACGGCGATGCGCAAATCGCCACGAAGGTACCGGCCCGTCAGCGATTGCTGGTCCGCGAGCAACTGCTCGCGATTTCCGGCGAACATCAGCGTTCCGCCGTGCTCGCCCGCTCCCGGGCCCAGATCGAGGATGTGGTCGGCAGCGAGAATCGTATCCGGATCGTGCTCCACTACGAGCAGCGTGTTGCCCAGGTCGCGCAGGCCCTTCAGAATCTCGATCAGGCGATTCGTGTCGCGCGGGTGAAGTCCGATCGACGGCTCGTCCAGCACGTAGAGCGCGCCAACGAGATGCGATCCGAGCGAAGTGGCCAGCTGAATGCGCTGCGCCTCGCCGCCCGAAAGCGTTGACGTGAGCCGGTCGAGCGTCAGGTAATCGAGGCCCACTTCGTCGAGGAAGCGCAGGCGCTGCTGAATCTCGACGAGAACCTTGTCGGCGATCTCCGTCTCCGCGGGGCTGAGCGTGAGCGAATCGAAAAACGGCCGCGCCTCCTTCACCGTCATCTGGCAGACTTCCGTGATCGAGCGGCCCGCGATTTTTACCGCGCGCGCCTCCGCGCGCAGCCGCGTGCCGTGGCAATCCGGGCACGTCGCATAGCCGCGATAGCGGCTCAAGAACACGCGCACATGCAGCTTGTACTTCTTGCGCTCGAGCCAGCCGAAGAAGCCCTTCACGCCGACGAAGCCTTCCTTGCGGTCGCCGTCCAGAATCGCGTCGCGCTGGACCGTGGTCAGATCTCGGAAGGGAACGTCGATCGGGATCGCCTTCGTGCGCGCGTATTTCCGCATTTCCATCGCGAGTTGCCGGTAGCGCGGCTTCGTCCACGGTTCGATGGCGCCGTCGGCAAGCGACTTGCCCTTGTCGGGCACCACGCGGTCGAGATCGAAATCGATGGTGTTGCCGAAGCCCTGGCAGCGCGGGCACGCGCCGTACGGATTGTTGAATGAGAAGAGCCGCGGCTCCGGCTCCTGATACGACGCGCCGCATTTCTTGCAATCGAACCGCTCGCTAAAGACCAGCCGCTCCGTTTCACCGCTGGGCGCGTCGGGAACAAACTCCAGAATCGCTTCGCCGTGGCCTTCGCGGTAGCAAATCTCGATCGAATCGACGATGCGCGAACGAATCTCCGCCGAGAGCGACAGCCGGTCGACGAGCACGTACACCGGTTTCGCGAAGTCGATGTCGAGCAGGTCCTCCGGCGTCGAGAATTCGAAAACGCGCCCCGCCTGGTACAGCCGGTTGAAGCCGCGCTTGCGCAGGCTGACGAGCGCCTCGCGAACGGTTTCGTGCGCCGGACGCGGAGCCTTTCGCGCTTTCTGCGCGGCGGCGCCGGCCGGCGGCTCCGGCGAAAGCTTCAGCTCATACAACACATAAAATCGGCGGCCCTCGCCCATCGCCAGCACGCGCGCGGCGATTTCGTCGAGCGTGTCGCGGCGAACTTCCTCGCCGCAGTTCAGGCAGAACGTCTGGCCCACGCGCGCGAAGAGCAAGCGGAGATAATCGTAGATTTCGGTCGCGGTCGCCACCGTCGAGCGCGGATTGCGCGTCGTGTTTTTCTGCCGAATCGAGATTGCGGGGGCGATGCCCGTGATTTCGTCGACGTCCGGCTTCTCGATGCGCTCGAGAAATTGCCGAGCATAGGCCGAGAGCGACTCGATGTAGCGCCGCTGGCCCTCGGCGTACAGCGTGTCGAACGCCAGGCTCGACTTGCCCGAGCCCGAAACACCGGTCACGACTGTGATCGCGTTGTGCGGGATCGTGACGTCGATGTTCTTCAGGTTGTGGACGCGCGCCCCGCGAACCTGAATCTCCTCGGCGTCGGCAGGCGTCGCCACTGCACGCGCGGCGGCAGGCTGGGCGGAGTTTACGGGCGCAGGCTTCTCTGTGGGTTTCGTCGCCATGAGTGTAAACCAAAAATTATACTCGCTCGCATAAACGCGAGTAAACCGTTATCCGGGGTGGGGAAAGCTATACTGTAGTTGGCTAGGCTGCATGTTCGTCGCGTTGTCGCTACGCTAGAATCGCGGGTGAGGTAGGTTCGGGCCGTGAGGCAGTTCCTTTTCCGAGTTGCGGGTGGAGTTCTTGGCTTTTGCGCTGCGCTTGCGGCGCTAGGGTTGCCTCTCCTTTTTGTCTGGAACGAGGTCGAGGAGCACAGATCTGCGCCCCAGTACAATGGCCACATTTCAATTTCCGGAGCAATCGGTGGGTCGATCACCGTGCTATTGTTCGCTGCTTTCTTTGCGTTTATGGCTTTCATCTTTCTTCGTTTTGCGTTTCGTCCCTCGTCTCGCGCCAAAAAGCAACGAAGGGATGTGATGGGAAGAAACGTCCACTTCGAGCGGATGATCTGGATCGTGCTCGACAGCGTCGGGATCGGCGAATTGCCCGACGCAGCCGATTACGGTGACGTGGGCCGCGACACGCTCGGCCACATCGCGCGTTCGCGTCCGCTGACGCTGCCGAATCTGGTGCGCCTCGGCCTCGGCAACATCAAGCCGCTGGCGCACCTCGATCCGCCGTCGCGCCCGTCGGGAAGCTACGGCAAAGGCATCACGGTCTCGCCTGGCAAGGATACGACGACCGGCCACTGGGAAATGGCCGGCATCTGGCTCGACCGCGCGTTCCCGGTTTATCCGCACGGATTTCCGAAGGAGCTGATCGCGGAATTCGAGCGGCAGATCGGGCGCCGCGCGCTCGGCAACAAACCCGCGTCCGGCACGGAAATCATCAAGGAACTCGGCGAAGAACACGTGCGCACGGGCTACCCGATCGTTTACACGTCCGGCGACAGCGTGTTTCAGATCGCGGCGCACGAAGACGTGATTCCGATCGCGGAGCTGTATCGCATGTGCGAAATCGCGCGCAAATTGCTCGATGGGCCGAATCGCGTCGGCCGCGTGATCGCGCGGCCGTTCGCCGGCGCGCCCGGCAACTTCAAGCGCACGGAGCGCCGCCACGACTACGCCGTCGAGCCGCCGCGTCCGATGCTGCTCGACGTGCTCGCGGAGCGGCGCGTGCCGGTGTTCGGCGTCGGCAAGATTCACGACATCTACAACGGCCGCGGCGTCGACAATTACGTCACGACGAAGAACAACGCGGACGGCATGGCGAAGCTCACCGACGCGCTGTCGCGCCAGGAGAACGGATTGATTTTTGCGAATCTCGTCGATTTCGACATGCTGTACGGCCACCGCAAGGACGTGGAGGGCTTTGCGAAATCGCTCGAGGAATTCGACGCGCTCCTCGGCCCGTTCCTCGATTCGATGCGTGCGTCGGATCTGCTCATCATCACCGCCGATCACGGCTGCGATCCCGATCCCGTGAATCCGACGACCGACCATTCGCGCGAGTACGTTCCCATACTTGCGTACAGCCCGGGCGCGCAGGGCGGAGCCAATCTCGGCGTGCGCAATACGCTCGCGGACATGGGCCAGACCGTCGCGGAGAATTTCGGCGCCGCGATTCCGCACGGCACAAGTTTCCTCAATCAGTTGTAGAGTTTCCTCGCGACTGCCCGGTCGCTTCAGTCGCCTTGCGAAGTTTTCTGCGCGTAGTAGCCGGTGCGGGTCCGGACGTTCAGCTTGCCGCGCCCGTGCGGCGGGGTCAGCTGCACCTGGACGGCCCGGAACGTGCCGTCTTTGGCGGTGTTCGTCGGATAGTAGCCGAGAGTGTACTGATTGCGGATGTCGCGCGCGACCTGCTCGCAGACCGGCGTCACCTCGTCGAGGCTGTCGGGGTAGTAGGCCATTCCGCCGGTGGCGTCAGCCAATTCGGTGAGAATCTTCTTCGACCGGCGCACCATCTTCTTCTCGTTCTTGCGGTCGTCCTGGCTGAAGACTCCAATCGCGTAGATCACGGCGTCGGATTCCTCGGCGGCCTTGATCGTGTACTCGAGCGTGTGGCGGCTCGCGTCGTCATCGCCGTCCGTGATGACCAGCAGCACGCGCTTGTCCTTGTGGCCTTTCTTCAGATGATCGAGCGAGCCGACGATCGCGTCGTAGAGCGCGGTGCTGCCGCGCGAATCGATGCGGGAGAGCGCGTCGTTCAGATCCTTCTGGTCGTTCGTGAAGTCACCCTCCGTATCGAGGTAATACTCGTCGTTGAAGTTCACGACGAACGCTTCGTCCTGCGGATTGCTCGTGCGGACGAACGTCATCGCGGCGGCGCTCACTTGGGCGCGCTTCTCGCGCATGCTGCCGCTGTTGTCGACCACCAGGCCCATCGTCACCGGAATGTCCGCGCGTGAGAAAACGGAGATTTTCTGCTCGACCTTGTCCTCGTACACGCGGAAATTATCCTGGAGCAGATCGGAAATGAGCTGGCCCTTGTCGTCGGTCACCGTCGCGTGCAGCACCACCATGTCCGTGCGGGCGACGATGTGATGGCCCTGGTCCATCTGGGCCGGAGGCGGTGGAGGAGGAATGGCGGTCTGCTGTTGCTGCTGTTGCTGCGGCTCCTGCGCCCACGCGGCGGAAACCGCGAACAGTAGAATCACAACCGCGAAAAGTCTACTGCGCATGATTTTGAACAACGCGGTATCAGTGGCCGGGTGCGAAATAGCCCGTGCGGGCGAAGACGTTGAGCGGCGGGAGTCCTTTGGGCGGGCGTAGCTTGACCTTGATCTTTCGCCACTTGCCGTCGTGGAGGTGATTCGCGGGTTTGTAGCCGAGAACATATTGATTGCGCAGCTCCATGCTGATTTTGGTCGCGATATCTGGCAGGTCGTTCAGGCCATGCACGGCGAACGTTCGTCCGCCCGTCATCAGCGTCAGATCGCCGAGAAGGCCGGGGCCTTCCCGTTCTTCGACCGTGGGGCCGCCGTCGGGGTCGAACAAGCCGATCGCGTAAATCTGAACATCCGCTTCCTGAACGAACTTGCGGATATCCGTTTCCGTGTACCGGCTATGATTATCTCCCCCGTCCGATATGATGAGCAAAGCTTTCTTTGTGTTGTGTGCTCCCTTCATCTGGCTCAGGCCGAGATAAATTCCGTCGAGCAGAGCCGTCATGCCGTGGGCGGACGTGAACATCAGGCGGTTCTGCAATTCCTCGACGCTGGCCGTGAAGGGGCTGACGAGTTGCGCGCGATCGTTGAAGTCGACCAGGAAAAATTCATCCTGCGGATTCGCGGTGCGGAAGAATTGCACGGCCGCGAGGCGCGATTTGTCGATCTTGTCGGACATGCTGTTGCTCATGTCGAAGATCACGCCGATCGAAACGGGAACGTCCTCGCTCGAGAACCGCACGATTTCCTGCTCGACGCCGTCCTCGAACACGCGGAAGTTTTCCTGCTCGAGTCCCGTCACCAGCCGCGAATACGGATCCGTCACCGTCACGTTGACGAGCGTCATCTCCGTCTGCGTCGTCAGCGGTTTCCCCTTCTGGATTCTTTGCGGATTCTCTACCGGCGGATTTGCAGGGCCGGTACCGCCGGCTTGACCGAAGGCAGGCAGGGCAAACAGGGCAAACAGGAGAGCTGCCAGGAGCACTAGGGGCGAGCGCAGCGCTGCGGCAACCTGAAACCGCATTGCCCGCGCGGTGCGTTCTCTCAAAGTTCCCCCAAAAGCCGCGATTGCGAAGATTCTATCAGACGTTTGCCCCAAAGCAAGTGGCATCCTTGGCGATTTTTGGGACGTCTTCAAAAGGCCAACTCCCCCCGCCCGGCCGGCCGAGTTCGCCGACGCTTCGCGCGCGGCGTCCTCGAGTGTTAAGATTCACGCCGCATTGGGAACGTGACATGAAGCCGCCTTAATATGGTTGAGCCGGAAGGCCGGCGGGTTGGGAGCCCGCAACTCTTCGAGTGATGAGTGGGACAGGCTGGGGTGGGAGCCCCCGACTTCAGTCGGGGGAGCGGGGCCTTCTAGGCCCGGCGAAAGGAGCCTCAAGAAAAATCTCCGGGGCTTTAGCCCCGGCAGCCGCGCTCTTTGTTGACTGCATCATTTATGACTTCCAATCAAAATTCGGTTGTCGCCGTGATCCCCGCCCGCTACGCGTCCACGCGATTTCCCGGCAAGCCGCTGGCGTCGATTGCCGGCCGCCCAATGATTCAGCACGTCGTCGAACGGGTGCGAAAAGCGGAAAGAGTGGGCCGAGTGGTCGTTGCGACGGAGGATGCGCGGATCAAAGCAGCGGTCGAGGGCTTCGGCGGGGAAGCGCTGATGACGCGCAGCGACCACCGTACCGGTACCGACCGCGTCGCGGAGGTCGCCGCGCACGTCCCCGGGGAGATTTACGTCAACATTCAGGGCGACGAGCCCCTGATCGATCCCGCCACCATCGACGCCGTCGTGGGGGAGATGCTCGACGACGACTCGATCCGCATCGCCACGCCCTGCACCGCCATCCGCCAGCCCAACGACATCATGGACCCGAACATCACGAAGGTGGTCCGCGACTTCGACGGCAACGGCCTCTATTTCTCCCACGCCCCGATTCCGTGGGTGCGTGACAAGGACCGCACTGTCGCCGCCAAGCACTGGAAGCACATCGGCTTGTACGCGTTCCGCCGCGACGCCCTGCTCGAATTCGCCACTCTGCCGCCCGGCGAACTCGAGCGGATCGAGCAGCTCGAACAGCTTCGCTGGCTCGAGAACGGGTTCCAGATTCGCGTGGTCGAGACCGATTACGACGCCGTCAGCGTCGACGTCCCCTCCGACGTCGACCGCGTCGAGCAGCTCCTCTGCGCCGCCAAGCCAAAGGTTTGAACGTAGCGCCGCCCAGTCCTGAGCAACGTCGAAAGGGGTCTTCAGCGCGGCAGCTCTGGTTTTACCAGCGCCGGAGGCGCGTCAGAAGTTAGCCCAGCGCGCGAGCGCTGGGTGCGCGATACATAAAAGCACCCAGAGCGCCGGAGGCGCGACCCAATGAACGCGATGAGATACCTCTTGATAGCGTGTGTCTTCCTGTGCTCTGGTACTGCCTTCGCACAGTCGGCTGAGAAGGAGCCCGTGGCGATCGCGGAGCTTGGGGGCGCTGGCTCCTGGAACATCAAAGACGGGGGAGGAAGTCTCGGCCCCACGGTCGCCGTGGAATTCACGCCGATAGAGAATTGGCTCGAACTTGAGGTCGGAGTGACCCCGCTGTTCGCACGTCATTCCACAGAATGGGGAACTGACCTCCTGTTTAAGAAGCCCTGGACTCTCTCGAAAAAAGCGGAGTTTATGTTGGGAGTTGGCCCGGAGTGGGTTCATGCGCGGAATCGTGGTGTGACGACGAATTCTGTGAGTGTCGAGGTCGCGCCGGATTTCATGTTCTGGCCTTCCGGCAAGCACAGATTTGGCTGGTACCTCGAACCGGCGTACGAGTACAACTTTGCGCGGGGACATGAGCAGTCGCTTGGAATAAGCTTTGGGCTGCTCATAGGAATTCGATGATGTTTCTTGCGGCCGGCCGGATGCCGCAGTGGAAACGAGGCATCACGCACCGGCGAACGGCCTACCATCATCCGGAAGGCAACAGCTATATCGAACGGTTCCATCGTAGCTTGAAAGAAGAGAAAGTCTCGACGGCGGAGTATCGCGGCTTGGAAGAAGCGCGGACCAGCATCGCTCGTTGGATCAAGGAGTACAATAACGACCGGCCTCAGCGCGGAGTTCGAAATCACAGCCCGCGCGAGGTCTTCTACGTGGATAGCGAGTCGGCGTCCACTTCTCCGAGCGCAATATCGAAGGCCTTAGCTAATCCAGAAAAATGTTCCAGAAAGTAGTTCCACGTTTCTGCGTTTCCCAAATTCTCAAACCACGAAGATGGCGCACACAGCAGAACTCCTCTCCGGATGTCTTGTAGCCCCTGTTTCGGCACTTTGGTCGTCATCGCCAACAAATGCAGGAAATAGCGAACGATTTGTGAATCCGCCACTCCACCGCTGAGTGGTCTATCGTGTTTGACTTCGATGTAGATTCGGTTCTCATTTGAACGACTTGAACGAAGAACAATGTCGGGAACGTTGCCCCCAATCACGTCCTGCATGGCCTTCGGGTCAGGATTCCAGTCGCTAGTGTCATGGAAAACAGCGGGGCGATTGCCAATCAGAAGGTCGGCAAGGTTCTCCGCGTTAGTTGTGTGGTTCTTGAATCTTATGAGTTCGGGACGGTGTTCGAGGAGGTAGAGAAACTTCTTCTCAATTACCTTCTCCCTTTGTTCCACGGCCTTCTTCTTTCCGGCTATTCCAAAACCTGGCGGGTAGCCGACCCTTAGTTGTTCGGTGAATTCTCGCTTCCAATATCATGGCGCGGCGAATAAATACCACACCGTGCCGAACCGCGAGCCCACCCTCCCACGCGGTGGGTGCCGCAGCCCTTCGCCGTAAAGGTTTAAACGTAGCGCCGCGGCCTTCAGCGCGGCATCTTTGGGCGCCATGTAGCGTCGTGCGCCGTGTAGCTCAGGTCTTCAGACCTAAGGCCCTCTCTTTCTAGCAGGTGGCGCGGCCTTTGACGTTGCCTCGCAGGAGGCGGGGACTTCAGTCCCCCCGTAACAGCCCTTGCCGTTGACCTTGCGGCCGCCGCATCCTTCGCGAAGTCTGCGAAGGGTGCGAAAAGTGGTGCGTGACAAAATTTTGAATTTTGCGATTAGACTCTCGATTCCCTCCCGCAGCTCAGGAAAAGACTAGGCAGCGAGGAATCTCGATTTCGGGATTTCGAAGAAATTCAGGCCGTCTTACTTAACCTGAGCGAGAGGGATAATGACGCTCCCAGTTTGCGAAGTGGAGGGATCCTGAACTAGGACGCGCAAAACAGCCGTCTCAGGTCTTGGTTCTAGAGATTCACGGAAGGAAATTCCCGACCGCAGATAGGACTGGAATTGCCTCTCGGTGAGTCTCAGGTGCAGGCGATTATTGGCCTGATGGACGACGACGCCGGCAATGTCCTGCTCAATCACATAAACGTCGCAGTTTCCGGTGCGAAGGGAACCGTTTTGCACCAAGCGCAAGCTACCGAGATCAACCGACCCAAAAATCTGGAGTGAGTGAAGTTGATGTCGATCCAGGCGATCGATTCTCACTTGCAAGGGAATCGCTGATGACTGCGCGGGAACGCGAATCGCACTTAGGAGATTATTGCGGTTGTCGTCCTTCGGCGCCGGAGGGTCTTGAAAGGCGAAGTAGCCTCGCGGATAGCGGACGCTCAATCCTTTCCGTTTCACGTGAACCTTCAAGCTGTGGAATTTTCCATCTAAGGAGTCGGCTTCGATATAGAAGCCGATGGTGTAGGTTACAGCCGAGTCCCTCACGACCTTCCGAATGGCTCCGGTGAGGTCGTTCGTGTTGACGAAGGCTTTTCCACCTGTATCGTCAGCCATCTCCTCCATCGTATCTGTGCCAATAGGCTTCGCGTACTGGGCCGGAAGGGGCAGGACCGCGCCGCGCGTATAGGCTATGAAATCATCGGAATCGGCTCCCGAGACGAAGGGCTGACGAGCGAGCAGGCCCCTGGCGTCAATTGGATAAGCGGCTATGTTCGAAGGGTCCAGGATCCGCGCGATTGCCTCACCGGAGAACGGGAGGTTCGCGGTAAGCCAAAGCAGATCCTTTCGTCCCGGGATATCGGCCACGCGCTTCGCTATGGCGTTGAGGGCCGCCATTGTCGTTTGTGCCCGATCGAGGTTGCTGATGCCTGCGAGCCCCAACCGGTCCGCATCCATATGCACGCTCAGCTCTTCGGCGTTCGGTATATGGACGACGCCCGGTGCAGCGACCTCGCGCTGGGTTTTCGATGTTGCGTCATACTTTCTTACGACGGCCACGAGTTGATCGCGGCCGCACGTAAAGTCGCAGAGCACTCGGAGGGAGTCGGAAAGCCCATAAACAGCGATTCTGTCGTCGGGGTCAAGCTGCTTGAGGAACTCGAGGAGATGTTGCTTGGCATTTGCGAGCGCGAGGTCCTCCATCCAGTACGGCGTATCTTCGTAAGGCACCCCCGCCGAGCCAATCAGAGTATTGAGGTTATCGAGAAGGATAATAGTCAAAGGGCCGGACCTGATGGGCGCGTATTGAGGAAGGTCGGAGAAGGTGTTGGGAGGCAGTGTTTGCGGGGACTGCGGCCCCGTGTCCGCGAGTCTTAGAGATTCGCGCTGGAAAACGGCGATCTCTTGGAGTTTGCCGCGATCGGACAGGATGAAGTCGTCTTTCGTCAGATCCGTCACAGGACCGTTGGAGTCGCGGACGATCACGCCGATCTGGACAAGGTGCGTGGCAACGCGGATTTGCGGTGATTGAGGCGGGCTCTGGGCGGCGAGGGCCGACGGCACGAGGAGCAACGCGGCGATGGCCGTACCGCGAGTGTACGTGGATCCCGTAAACGGCTGCATGAGCCCCGCTCCTTGCCACTAAGACGGCATGGAATCTAGCACGGTTACCTCCAGTGCCGGGTGCCGCGGTGCAGACGAGGTATCACGCTCCGACGAACGGCGATCACCATCCGGAAGGCAACAGCTACATCGAGTGGTTCCATCGCACCTCGTAAAGAAGAGGAAGTCTGGACGGCGGAGTATCGCCGGGTGCCCCAGGTTTGCCTTTGGCGAGGTCGAAGCCGTGAGCCTCCCCGTGAATCGCCCTCCCTCAACGAATCCCCCCGGCGGGTGCCCCATCGTTCGCGCCTTTCGAACGGTGGGTCCCTGAATTTCTCTTTCGGGTGGAAGCCTCCCACTTCAGTGGGAGGAGCAGCGCTTCACCGCTGCGAAAAGGAACCGCCCGCGTCAACAGCGTACCTTGCTGCCGTTTACCCTGAGCGCAGGCGAAGGGCACGCCGTCGCGTAGGACGTTAGGTCCGAAGCGACCCCTCAGGAGTTGCAGCTGGGTGCCGCAGCCTCCGCCGCAGAGGTTCGCTCCCGAATTTGCGGGTGCCCGATCCTTCGCGGTTCTCGAAGGATCGGCGCTCTTGGTCCACTCCCGCTGGCTAATAAGTACTGGTACTTGACTTTCACGTCAACATATGCTATAAGCGTTTATCCTCAAAATCAGAATAATTAATTGTGTGCCCGGGTTTCAGGGTTTGTACTTGCAAACCCTGACGTGAAGAAGCCTTCAGGGTTTGTACTTGCAAACCCTGAGCTTAAAGAAGTCCGCGCACGAGCAGGGTAGCCGTGTGTCTAGACACGCCCGGCAGAGAGGAGGAACTGGCAATGCTAGCGGAATTTATCGACCGTCGGCCATGGACCGCGCAATTTCAATCGGTACACTTTGCAAACGGGAATCGCCGCAACTCCTTGCGGTTCAATCACATGAAAATCTTCAATCGGTACACTTTCCGGCCCACCGACGATCGCTATTGCGAGCCGCCGTGCGCCTCCAAAACGCTCCTAATCTATCCCCCGAAGATTAGAAATCAGTTCAACTCGTTGAAAACAAACCACAAAGAAGTTTCTAATCTATCCGTCTCCCGGCTCAACCTGCTGCGCACCTCTCCTCTAGTTGTGACCTTTCAACAGGTTGTCCATTCGACCTGAACGGGAGATGCTGATTGTGCTGAGCAATCAAATCTTCCCGGGAGGTCGAATGGACATTCATAAGAATGCCCGACTTACGGTGCAT